>Ga0116143_10000179_pt1 | contig 88515 bp, 59 predicted proteins | sample AD_UKC034_MetaG_FD_89745 | JGI IMG/M metagenome (GOLD analysis project Ga0116143, IMG submission 89745) | Active sludge microbial communities of municipal wastewater-treating anaerobic digesters from USA - AD_UKC034_MetaG | ecosystem: Engineered > Bioreactor > Anaerobic > Digestate | place: USA... | reverse complement strand
GTGGGCGAGGCACGCCGACTTCTTGGCCGCCCGCCGCGCCGCCTCCAGCGACGGCAGCAGGATCGAGATCAACAGGGCGATGATCGCGATCACGACCAGCAGCTCGATCAGCGTGAAACCCCACCAGACTCTTCGTCGGTGCTTGTTCAATCTGTGGATCATACCTGCGTTCCTCCTTATGATTGAAGTCTCTCTGAAAGTCCTACCTGCTTCTGGAGTGCCCACCGGAGCTTGATCAACCCAACCGTACTGCCTGCCAGCACTGCCACGACGCCGAGGCACCAACCTCCAGAGCCCACGTACCGCCTGACGATGGTTGAAAGGCCATCGCAAGCCGTGACTATACCAACCGTCCGCTAGCAATGAAGACGCCAAAACGGGTGGCGCGGCAAAAAATCGGCGCGAAAAATCTCTAAAATCGTCCCCAAGACGTGATATCATCGAGAGTGGAGGCACGATGCTGTCCCGAATCGGAGACAGTAGCCTTGCGGGAAGCCCCTGGGAGCGACGATATGGGCTGTGACGTTCCCGAGGAGCGGCTCTGGAGCGCCATTGACCGTGGCGCGCCCGAGCTGGCAGAACACTTGGCCGCCTGCCCTGCCTGCCGCGAGCGCGCGGAACGCCTGCGCGCTGGCATCAGTGCGGTGCAAACTGCACATCTCGCCGCGTTGAGACCGCTGCCGGAACGCATCGGCCCCTATCGCGTCCAGCGGCTGCTGGGCGAGGGCGGCATGGGGATCGTTTACGAGGCGGTGCAGCAGCAGACGGAGCGTCCGGTGGCCATCAAGGTCATCCGCGGCGGCGTCTGCGTGGACGAAGCCCACATCCGGCTCTTCCAACGGGAGGCTCAGACCCTGGCGCGGCTGCGGCACCCCGCGATCGCTTCCATTTACGAAGCCGGGCTGACGGACGACGGTCAACACTACTTCGCCATGGAACTGGTCCAGGGTGTACCTCTCACCCAGTACGTGCAGGAGCAGCACGTCCCCCGGCGGCAACGCCTGGAGTTGTTCCGCCGGATTTGCACCGCGATCAACTACGCGCACCAACGCGGCGTCATTCACCGCGACCTGAAGCCCACGAACATCCTGGTGGACGCGGACGGGAGCCCCAAGATCCTCGATTTCGGCCTGGCGCGGATTACGGACCCGGAGGGTCCCCCGTCGCTAACGCTGACCGCCGAGGGCAGCATCATCGGGACGCTGCCGTACATGAGTCCGGAGGAGGCCCGCGGCAGCCGCGAGGAGACTGATGTACGCAGCGACGTCTACGCCCTCGGGGTGGTGCTGTGCGAGCTGCTGACCGGAAAGCTGCCCTACGCCGTGGCGCGGTTGCCGCTGCTGGAGGCCGTTCGGGTCATTTGCGAGGAGCCGCCGCGTCGCCTGTCGGCCCTCGATCGGACCTTGCGGGGCGACCTGGAGACGATCGCGGGCAAGGCGCTGGAGAAGGAACCCGGTCGGCGGTATCAGAGTGCGGCCGGTCTCGCGGAAGACATTGATCGGTACCTCTCGGACCGCCCGATTCTGGCGCGACGCGCCGGTCTGCTGTATCAGTTGCGTAAGCTGGCGGTCCGGCACAAGCTGGCGTTCACCACGGCGGCACTGCTGGTGCTGCTGATCTCGGGGGTGCGCCTGTGGGTGGACTGGGCGGCCGCCCAGGTGGCCCGGTCCGCGCAGACACAGGAGGAGTTGCAGGACCTGGCCGTGGCGAACATGGCCCGCGAGGCGGGAGCGGCCCTGTACTCCCAGGGTAGCTTCGACCGCGCCATCATCTTCTACCGTCAGGCGTCCGAGATCTATGCGCGGTTGGGGCGTGAGGACACCTACGAAGCCGCCCGCGCGATGCTCGGCTTGGGGCTCGCCCTGATCGCGCGAGAAGAGCCCAGCGTCAGCGACTACGAGTACGCCGAGATCAGGTTGCTGCGGGCAAGGGACTTCTTCGAGTCGCGCGCGGACGAGATGGCACGCGGGTACTTGGCCGAGACGCTTGTCGCCTTGGTGCGGGTGTACGGTGAAGAGGGGCTGGACGACCCGGAGTTGAGAGCGGAGGCGCAGGCCGCGCTGCGGGACCTCCCGATGGAGGTCGGCCCGCCGACCCCAGCCGATGAGCAGGAGGAGAGGCCCGCCCGCGAGTCCGCGAAGTCACCAGCGACGGGCGGGGAGGACCGACCTCCCGGCACGCCGTTCGGCTCGGCGGACGAAGGTCGCGGGGCTGCCGCGGCAGAGCCGGGTGCCCCCCGTGTGTCGGCCGTCGCTGGGGGCGGTTAGGCGTGGGCGGCTTGAGGAGGTTCGGGGATGAGCGGCACGCCGGGCGATACCGCGAGCGGTCCGCACGATTTAACGCCTTCACTGTTGGTGCGCCTGCGGACGGGCGATCCACAGGCGGGTGAGCTGCTGAACCGCCTGTACCGCGAAGCGGTCTTGCGCTTCTGCTTCGCGTGCCTGCAAGACCGCGAAGAGGCGGAAGATGCGTTGCAGGACATCTTCTGCCGGGTGTTGGAGGCGGGGCAGGTACCGGACGCTTTCCGCTGCTGGCTGTACCGCGTGGCGCGCAATCACTGCGCCGGCGTGCTGCGGGAGTGGGCCAGGCACGGGCGGGCGAAGCCATTGCCCACGCCGTCGCGGCTGGGGCGGGACGCCACCGGCCAGTTGACGCGCCTCGTCCGGCGTGAGGAGCAGGCGAAGCTGGCGGAACTGGTGGCCTGCCTGCCGCTGGAGTACCGCGAGGTGCTGAGCCTGCGTTACGTCGAGGGTCTCACGCGGGCGGAGATTGCAGAAGTGCTCGAAATCCCCGAATCACTCGTTAAGTCACGCCTGTTCACCGGTCTGCGCGAACTCCGTCAGTTTGCGCGGCCCGCTGACGAAGAGTGACCCTTGCAGGTGCCGGGGTGGCCTGCGCCGCCGGGGCGTCGGTTGCTGGACTCCTCCCGGACCGCTAAAATGAAGTGGCGAAGCGGCGCGCACCGCCGACGCCCGGGACAACTGGCGTGAACGACTGGTTTGAGGCAGAACGACGCGTCGAACGCGCCCAGCAGCTTTCCGAAGCCCATCAATGGACGGAGGCCCTGGCCGAGATCGAGGCTGCGCTGGCGATCAACCCCAACCATGCGGACTGGCACGTGCAGCGGGGGTACCTGCTGGACGAGTTGGACCGCCCGGCGGAGGCGGTGGCCGCGTACGAGCGGGCCCTCCAACTGGAACCGGGTGATGAGGACGCCCTGGAGGCGCTGGGCAATGACCTGGCGCACACCGGAGAGTTGACGCGGGCCTTATCCGTCTTTGCGGAATTGGCGCGGCTCTGCCCGGACTATGAACCGGCCTACTGCCAGCGGATTGGCATCTACGCGCAACTGGGCCAGCACGACCGGGCGGAGGAGATGTTCTACCTCGCCCAGGAACTGGACGACGAGTGCCCGGCCTGCTTCTTCCAGATCGGTCGGTCCCTCGAGGATCGCGGCGAAAGGGCCCGGGCCTTGTATTGCTGGCAGCGGGTCCTGCAGATCGACCCCGAGTTCTACGGCGTACGCCAACTTATCGCCCAGGCGTATCGCCAGGAGGGCAAGCTCGCGGAGGCGCGGGACCTGCTGCTGGAAGAGCTGCGCAACGATCCAGGCGACCTCGACCTGCTCTGGGAGCTGGCGGAACTGGCGACCGCCGCTGGCGACCTCGAGGGGGCGGCCGCCAGGTTCACACAGATCGTCGAACTGGTGCCTGAACATCCGGAGAGCCACCTGGCCCTGGGCAAGACCCTGCTGCGGCTGAATCGCCCCAACGAGTCCCTGCGGGCCCTGGAAACTGCCGACCGCCTGTACCGCGACCGACGCTCGTCAATGGCAAAGACGCCCCCGACCGAGGCGGCGGCCGAGTTTGCCGGCTGCCATCCTGGGGACTTGGCGGCCGCCATGGGAGAGGCCTTGTTGCGTCTGCAGCGGGTTGCAGACGCTCGATCGTGGTTGCGGCAGGCTGCGGAGAGCGGCGAGCAGGACGCCGAGTTTCAGTTGCACTTGGGGCATTGCCTGGTGGCCGCGGGCCTCGTCGCTCTGGCCGCGGACTGCTACCGGAGAGTGCTCGCGCAGGACGCGACGAACCACCTGGCGCATCACCAGTTGGGCGTCTGCCTCTTGCAGGAAGGGAACTGGGACGGCGGCTTGGACCACTTCGTCGAAGCGAATCGGCAGCGACCGGACTTCGTGCCGGCCGTGCATAACGCCGTACTGGTCTGCGCCCACCTCCGCCAGTGGACGCGGGCCCGAGAGCTACTCCGCGCGGGGCAGCGCGACAACCCGGGGGAAGCCGCACTGCTGCGGCTGGCGCGGCGTCTGCCCTGGCTGAGGGTGCGGTCCTGGGTGCGCCGGCTCTGGCCGCTCAAGTGAAGCCGGGGCACCGGTCGCGACGCCCACGGGTGATAACGGGGTCCGCCAGTGGACTTGGTGGTCACACAGGCGCCGTCGGTCGGCGCCGGGGGCGTGACCTGGTCTCTCGGTTGGTGTACACTCCCACCTTCGTTCTTCCGCAACCGGGCGGCCAAGGGCACGTATAAGACCCACGGGGGGAAGTGCACCCGGGGGATAAGAGGCGACGCGGGGCCGGGACACGTTGGGTGGCAAGCGGCAAGGATGGAGAACCATGTCGAAGCACGTATGGCTGATGGGGTTGGGTTTACTGTTAACCGGGATGGTGCTGGGCAGCGCGGCGGCCGCGGAGCCGACGCCACAACCGCCGCCGGTTCCCGAGGGCACTTTTCCGCCGGATTTCCCCACGCTGGAGCAGATTCTGACGACGGCCGTCAGGAACATCGCCCGCCGTTACAACCTCAACGAGGACCAGGAGAAAGCCACGCTCGATCTCATGTTGCGGGAGGTGTATCGGTTCCTCCAGGAGAACCAGACGGATGTCTGGCCGGTGATCCGTGACCTGGCCGCCATTCAGATGGGCAAGAACCCCAGCGCCATCGACCAGGAGCGGCTCCAACGACTGGGCAAGACCGCCCGCCCCGTCATGGAGAAGGCGAAGAAGGCGATCTTCGACGCCAACCGTGAGTGGGCTAAGATCCTGACGCCGCAGCAGGTTAGGACGCACGAGTTTGATCTTGAGGAAATGGAGAAGGCGTTTGTCGAGATAGACAACAACCTGCGCAATTGGGAAGAAGGCAACCCGACGCAGAAGAGCATCTTCCCGTCCCCGCGGGTCTATCCGAATGAGCCGCCGGTGCCGGAGAAGCCGGCACCCGGCCTGCCCAAGCCGGCCTTCGCGGAAGTCCAGCTCACCCTGTTTGAGACGCGGGTTGAGGAGTTCATCAAGGATTACGAACTTGACAAGACGCAGATCGAAAGCGCCCGGTCGATCATGCGCGAATACCAGGAGAAGGCCCGTAGCTACCTCAACGGCGTGAAGGCGGACCTGGAGCGTGTCTCGGCCGCCCGCGACGAGGCGGAGAAGAAGCATGAGCGTGAGGCGCTGGCGAAGGCCGACGAGGAGTACCGCAAGCTGCGGGAGCCGGTAAACGCCATCTTCGCCCAGATGGAGGACCGCCTCCAGGCTCTACTCACCCAGGCCCAGAAGGACCGCTACGCCGCCAAGCAGCAGGCGGCCAAGACCAAACCGGAATCTCCCAAGACGGAGCCGGGCAAGCCACAGGCCCCCAAGTCCGAGGGCACCCCGCCGGCCGAGTCGAACAAAGGCGACAAACCCTCGGCCGAGTCAGACAAGGACAGCAAGCCCTCCGGCGAAGGCACCAGCAAGCCCGTGCGCCGACGCCAAGCCCCATCCAAGAACGCCCCCCCGCCCCCGCCGGCCAATCCGGCGGAGGAGCCGAAGAAGCCTTAACGCCCACTTGAGGGGCAGCCACAAGGCCAAACAGGGTGGCATGGCCAAGCGCAGCGCCGCCATGCCCTCGCGTGAACGAGGCTTGGTTCTCGCGACCGTCCGCCGGCAGGCAGAACTCCGGCGCCCAACAGCTTCGGCACCCCGTGGCCGACGTTGTCGTTCTCAAGCGCGCCGGTTCCCGGGGCACCAACCGCAGTCCGGCCGCGCTTCAAGGGGCCACAGGCCGCGCCGCCGAGCAGAACCCTCCGGATCCGGTGCGTCACCGCTCTCGACGCCGCCCGGAAAGTCCTCCTGCACCGCCAGGGACTGACGATCCCGCAACGGCCCCGCTACCCGGGGGAAGCCGCGCAAATGTAGTGGAAACTTCGGCCGTCCAACCCTCTTTCCAGTATCGCCAGGGCCGTTTACGCTCGATGGGTGTCTAACTTGAGCCAAGATGACTGTGCTAACGTGCGCGCGTGGATGCCGTCCCTGATGTGTCTCACACCTGGGTTTTCGGGTGGGGACGGTTGGCTATGTCGAGGTCGGGTGGACATGAGAGTCCACCGGGCGAACGGGAGGAGGCGGGTGCCGGCCTGCGTAGACGACGCGGGCCGGTCATGGACCCGAAGGTGGAAGTGTTGAAGCACCGGTCTGATTCGGCCGCCTGCCGTGGCCCATGGCTGGGGAAGGGGACCATCCCCGGCGGCACTCGGGTCGGTTCAGCGGCCTGTTGAACAAGGGTCGGACCTCGGCTGATGCCGCGACAGCCGGTTCATTCGAGACCCTCTACGTCGGCCACGGGGGGGCGCGCCGGCTTCTTCAGCAGGCTGTGACGGGGTCGGGCGTCGGCGCGCGACACCAGCCTCGTTGGTGGGCGCAAGGGTCGCGGGCGAATGCCGCGGCCTGGCCTGTCCTGTGTCGCGCGTGACGTCGCCGGCTACTCCCTATGCGGTTCGCCACTCGTTCAGGAGAGGCCCCGATGACTGCTATGTCGGAGGAATCAGAGCACGAAGTTACGCGCCTGCTCGAAGCCATCCAGGCCGGTCGATGCGACGCCCGCGACGCACTCGTGAAGACGATGTATGCCGAGTTGCACTGCCTGGCCGACCGCCTGATGAAAGACGAACGCACGACCCACACGCTTCAGCCCACGGCCGTGCTCAACGAGGCCATGCTCAAGGTCCTGCGTCCCCGCAGTCTGGCGAACCTCACGAACCGCGTGAGCTTCGTGGCCGCGTGCGCCACCGCGATGCGCCAGGTGCTCTGTGACCACGCCCGCAAGCGGCGTGCCCAGAAGCGCGGGGGAGACGCGCGGAGGCAACCCCTGACGGAGGATCTGGTGCAGTTTGACGGGCGCCTCGTCGAACTTCTGGCGTTGGACGAGGCGCTCTGCGATCTGCGGCAGCTCAAGGCACGACACGAAGAGGTGGTCACGCTCCGCTACTTCGGCGGGCTGTCGATCAAGGAGATCGCCGGCCACTGCGAAGTAGCGCACAAGACGGTCGAGCTTGATTTGCGCCTGGCGCGGGCCTGGTTGAGGCGCAGACTGGCCGGCGATGACGCAGGACCACAGACGGAGTGACGCCAGATGGCCGCGGAGCACTGGGAGCGGGTCGAGGAGCTCTTCCGGAAGGCGGTGAACCTGCCGGCGGACGAACGGGCTGCCTTTCTGGAACGCGCGTGCGGGGGTGACCGGGAGCTGCTGACCGAGGTCGGCAGGCTCCTGGCCGAAGACGACGGGGCGACGTCGCCGTTGCCACCGGCCGAGTTCAATGTCGCGGCGCTGCTTGCCCAGGCCGGGGCCGACGACCCCAATATCGGTGAGCAGATCGGTGCTTACAGGATCATCGAACTGCTCGGCGAGGGCGGGTTCGGCGTGGTATACCTGGCCGAGCAGACGGAACCGTTGCACCGACTGGTCGCGGTCAAGGTCATCAAGCCGGGGATGGACACACGCGAGATCGTCCGCCGCTTCGAGGCGGAGCGTCAAATGCTGGCGGTCATGGACCACCCTTGCATCGCCAAGGTGTTCGACGCGGGGGCCACCGAGCGCGGTCTGCCCTACTTCGTTATGGACTATGTCGAAGGGGAGCCGATTACCCAGTTCTGTGACCGCCAGTGTCTCGGTGTCGAACAGCGTCTCGACCTGTTCATAACTGTCTGCGAGGCCGTGCAGCACGCCCACATCAAGGGTGTGATTCACCGGGACCTGAAACCTTCGAACATCCTCGTTGCCTGTGACGCCAGTGGCCAGCCTCGGCCGAAGGTGATCGACTTCGGCGTTGCCAAAGCGCTCGACCAGCGCTTGGGCACGCACACAGTCTTCACCGGCGGGGGCCAACTGATCGGTACGCCCGCCTACATGAGCCCTGAGCAAGCCGGGACATCCGGCCTGGACATCGACACGCGCGCGGACGTGTACTCGCTGGGCGTCGTGCTCTATGAACTGCTCACGGGCGTGCGGCCCTTCGATCGGGAGTCCCGCCGGCATGCCAGCCCGGAGGAAGTCCAGCAGATCGTCCGCGAGGAAGAGCCCGCCAAGCCCAGCACCCGGCTTGCCTCAGTCCTCACGACGCAGATGGAGCAGGGCTCGACGATCGCCAAGGCACGGGGAACAGACGTCCGCACGCTGCGGCGCCGACTGCGCGGCGACCTGGATTGGATTCTGCTCAAATGCCTGGAGAGGGACCGCGAGCGGCGCTACGACACGGCCCACAGCCTGGCGCTGGACCTGCGCCGCCACCTCCGGCACGAACCCGTCGAGGCCGGCCCGCCCAGCCTTAGCTACCGGATGAGGAAGTTCGTCCGGCGAAACCGCGGCATGGTCGGCGCGGCAACCGCTGCGGCGGTGGCGTTGGTATGTGGGCTGATCAGCACGACGATCTTCGCCGTGCGCGCAAGCAGACAGGCGGCCGAGGCTCGCTTCCAGCAGGCGGTGGCCATCGCCACTATGGATGCCCTGGGCGGGGTCTTCTCCGCGGCAGACCCGAGCGAGCAGCAGGGCCGGGGCGATCTGACGATTCGCGCGTATGTGGATGAGTTGGCCCAGCGCCTGGAGTCGAATGAGAAGCCGGGATTCCTGGACAATCCGGACCCCTTGATTCAGCAGTTGCTCGAGATCGGCGTGCGCAACCACGTCGCGCGAACGTACACTTCCCTGGCAGAGTATGGTAGTGCGGAGGGGCTGCTGCGCCGTTCACTGGAACAGGCCGGTGCGCTCGGCGCGCGGGGCAGGCTCCAGGCTGCCCAGACGCAGTATCTTCTGGCGGACGTGCTGTTATACAAGGGCGATTACCACGGTGCGCAGTCCTTCGCTGCCGATGCCTTGCAGGGCTTTCTGGCCCTGAACGAGCCCGTTCGCGCCCTCGACGCCAAGGGCATCCTCGCAGCTGCCCTGAAGTCACAGGGGGACTTCGCCGGGGCGCGCGTGCTGCAGGAGGAGTGTCTGGTCGAGAGCACGCGCTTGTTCGGGCGGCTCCACCGGCGGGTGGCGAAGGGGCATCTTGCCCTTGGGATGATGGACACCGACAGTTGGCTGCACGAGTCTGCCGAGCGGCACTTGCGCGAAGGCTTGAGCATCCTCCGGGAACTGGCCGGTACTGACCAGGACGCCGCCGTCGCGGAGGCGCGATTCGCCCTAGCACGGTTGCTGGACCAGGATTCCCGATTGGACGAGGGGCGTGCTGAACTGGAGGCAGCTCTGCATACCCACGAGACGCTTTACGGTCCGGACCACCCGTCGGTGGGCGCGTTCCTGCACGAGATCGGCGTCAATGCCTTCAAACGAAGGGATTTGGAGGCTGCCTACCAGGCGACTCTCCGGGCCGTGCAGATTCGGGAGAAGCGCCTGGGACCCAACCACGAGCGGGTGGCCGCCAGCCTGCAGAACCTCGGATCGATCGAGGAGCAACTGGGCCGCTATGAGGAAGGTGAGGAGCACCTCGCGCGGGCCATCGCCATCTACTCCGCCTGCGGCAACAGAACTTACGAAGTCATGCGATGCCGGATTCCCCTGGCCGGTTGTATAGCCGAGCGCGATCCCGCGCGCGCGGAACAGATCCTCCTCGACGTGCAGGACTGGCTCTCCCAGAACACGCGCGGCCCCCTCACTCCAACGCACCACAAGCTCGCGGCGCGTTTCGTGCGGCTGTACGACCGGCTCCACGCGACCGACCCGGACAAGGGCTACGACGCCAAAGCCGCCGAATGGCGCGCCAAGCTCCCGCCGCACGAGCTAGCCGAGTTGGACGCCAAGCCCGCCGCCGCCGCTCCCTCTCCCCCGGCGGAGACGGAGCCAAAGGCGGGAACGGACTGAGACGCGCCCGGGCGCTCGCCGAGACCCCCAAGACCGCGCCAAGACGGTGGCACGCACCGGGAGGGGAGCCGCCCGAGCGTGCCACTCAGTGCCGCCGTGATTGGCGTCGGGACGTCTCGTACCCCGACGTGGTGCGCGTCGCCCCGCAACCCGGAGGCCGGCACCGGCGGAGGAGTGCCGGTGCCGGCCCGTGGGGTGGCCGGCAGTGGGCCCGTCCCGGCGCTTACGTCCCGGCACCGAAGCCCACTTCAAACTCCGCGAAGTCGGCCAGGTCCACGTCGCCATCGGCGTCGAAATCGGCGTCAGCGCATCCTGCTGGGTATTCGACGCCCGGGCCCAGCAGGCACGCCGCGAAGATGTCGAAGTCGTCCACGTCAACATCGCAGTCGATGTCAAGGTCGCCGGCGAATACCGGCGTCACCGTCAGCGTGACCGCGGCGCTGACGGCCACACCGCAGTGCCATACGCGCACGCGGTACTGCCCGGCATCGGCCCCGCGCGCGTCGGCGATCGTCAGTGTCGGCGTCGTGGCTCCGGAGATGACGCTCCCGTAGCCGGTCGGCCCATCGACGAGCGCCGTGCCGCTACTACGGTACCACTGGTACTCCAGCGGTCCGTAGCCGTCCGCCTCAACGCTGAACTCGGCCGTGCCGCAGGCCTCCACCACCTGATCGCCCGGCGGCGTCACGATCTCCGGCGGCGCCACCGGGTCGTTCCAACGGGCAATATTCCCCGCCGACACCCCACCGGACGACATGAACGCACCGCCCGCGAACAGAGCCGGCGGATGGGGCTCGAAGCCGCTCTCGGGGTAGACCGTCAGGGCCTGCACCCACCCGTACTCATCGATCCCCGATCCCAGCGGCTGCCACACCCAAGCTTGTGCTGCGTCGTCCCAGTGCGCACGAGCGATATGGTTGCAGTTAGCCATGCCGCCGGCGGTGGTGAAGTAACCGCCCGCGATCAGATCACCATTGTAGACCGTCAGAGCGTCCACCTCCGGAAAGTCGCCGCCCATTCCCGACCCCAGCGCCTGCCAGCCGCTCTCGTCGTTCCAGCGGCCGATGCAAGGACACTCCCCGTAGTACCAGAAGGAGCCTCCCGCGATCAGCTCCTCCCCGTACACGGTCAGGGCGAACACGTACCCATCAAGGCTTGGGTCGAGCGCTCGCCAGCCGTTGGTTTCGTTCCAGCGGGCGATGTAGTTGGCAGGCGCACTGAAAGTGCCGCCCGCGACGACGTCCCCTTCGTGGACTGTCAGGGCACGCACTTCACCGTTCGCCACGCCCGATCCCAGCGGGTGCCAGGCGCCGTCCCAGCGGGCGATTCGGTTGGCGGGCGTCGTGAAGTTGCCTCCCGCGATCAGCTCACCCTCGTAGACCACCAAGGCGTACACGCATTGGTAGATACTCCCGATTCCGGATCCCAGCGGGTGCCAGACACCGTCCCAGCGGGCGATCCGGGTGGCGGGCGTCGTGAACGAGCCCCCCACGACCAGCTCCCCATTCCAGACCGTTAGGGCGTACACGGGCCCGTTCATGCCCGACCCCAGCGGCTGCCACTGCGAACCATCCCACCGGGCGATGTAGTTCACTTGCAGTCCGCGCGCGTGGGTGAAGTCACCCCCGACGACGAGCACGGGTGCCTGCGGGCCGGCCCCATCGGGGTCCCACGCCGTCATCGCCTTCACCGCGCCGTCCAAGTCACCGACCGGGAACTGCTCCACCCAGCCCGGACAGGGGCACCCCCCCTGACACTCGTCTGGTATGCCGTCACCCTGGCAGTCCTCGCTTGTACCGGCGTAGATCTCACAGCAGTCGTCTATCTCATTGTCATTGCAGTCGTCCCAGCACTCCGGTTCGCATTCATCCGGGACGGCGTTCTCGTTGCAGTCCTGGCTGGGATCGGCATAGATCTCGCAGCAGTCGCGGGTGCCATTGCCATTGCAATCGTCCTCGCATTCCGGTTCGCACTCATCCGGCGTGCCGTTTGCGTTGCAGTCGGGTGAGAAATCCCCGAGCGGTGGCACGTCGCATTCATCGGGCACCCCGTTGTCATTGCAGTCGGCACCGATACAGCCCTCGATCTCACATTCATCCGGAAGGTTGTTGCCGTTGCAGTCCGGGCTGGCGCCTTCGTGCAGATCGCAGCAATCATCCACCTCGTTGTGGTTGCAGTCTCCGTGGCACGTTTCGCACTCGTCCGGAATGTCATTCTCGTTGCAGTCAGCCTTCTGCCCGCAATCGGTCCACTCGTCGCACGCCGTCTCGTCCGGCGCCATTGCCTCGCAATCGATGTCACAAACGTCCGGAATGGTGTTCCCGTTGCAGTCGCCTTCGGGCATCCGCTCGTAGGCACCCATATCCACGATCGGTGGGGTACCGGCGCCTGTGTCCTCCCGCGGGTCGTCCACAAACCGTGGCCAGCCATCGAGGTCGAACGGGACCTGTACCTCCTCGTTATTGCCGGCGTCGAGGCAGGGCGAACCGGCTTGAAGATGGTAGTCGTTGTCCCACCAAGTCCACGGGTTATCGTCCGGTCCGTCGGGATCGACGAACAGCGGGTCGGCGTCGATGTTGCCCACGCCCGGCCATCCACCTTGAACGTCACTGAAGGTCACCTCAACCGTCGTATGGTCGTCTTCGCACTTCCAGATTTCGTTGTTCTGACTCCATAGAATGCAATTCTTAATCTCCAGCGTGGTCTCCCACAGCCATCCACAGCAGCCAATCGCTGGACCCGGGCCGTTGGCGACAAATGTGCAGTTAGTGAAAATATCACCGCCTCCGTCCCACGGTGCGCTCGCGTACCAGACGGCACCTCCCACCAGCCCCGCAGTGTTGTGTGCAATCGTACAGTTGACGTAGCTGGGCGCGCGGGGTGCGCCATGGAATGTGTAAATCCCTCCGCCGTATTTTGTGGCCTGGTTATCGCTAATAGCGCAGTTGATAAGAGTGTCCCCGTTCCCGCCATCGCCCCAAATACCGCCGCCCCACGCAGCAGAGTTCTGCGAGATCGAGCAGCTAGTAAGCACCGCCTCTAGCGGGGGATCCTCCTCGCTAATCGTCACCGTGCTGGGGATTGCCTTGCCGAGATGCAACTCACCGTAGAACGAGAGTAAAACGCCACCACCACGACTATCTGGACCCTCAGCGGAGTTCCCACAGATCGTACAGTCGGTAAGCGCCGCGCTGCTGCAGTGGACCACAATGCCGCCGCCGCCACACGCACGGTTCGCCGCAATTTCACAGTTGACAATCGCGGGGCTGCCGTTTACGCAGCGCACACCACCGCCCCAGTAATCGCCGCCTAGATTCTCCCTGATTGTGCACGCCAAGAGCTTCACGTTGCTTGAAAACGCATGGACCCCACCACCGCCGCCGCTGGCTCGATTGCCGCTGATCGTGCACCTCGTGAACGTCGACGCGTCACGGCAGCAGCATACCCCGCCGCCGCCGCCTTTGTCGTCGAAGTCCCAGCCTGCTGAATTGCCGTTGATTGCGCAGTTCGTGAACGTGGGGTCTGCGCCGGAGAGATGGATGCCGCCGCCGCTGCCAACGGCGGTGTTGTCCGGGCCAACGGTGCAATCGGTGAATCTTGCTCTGCTGCCGCCGAGGGCAACGCCACCGCCGTGCCCGCCGCCTGTCGGTCCGGCCTGATTACCAGCAATAGTGCAACCAGAGAGACGCGCCCCGTCGTTGGAGCAGTACATGCCACCGCCGTTGCGCGCGGCGTGGTTGCTCGTAATCGTGCATTCTTCGAGCGTCAAGAAACTGGATTCACAGTAGATCCCGCCGCCGCTACTTGTGGTCGAGTTGCCAGTGATCACGCAGTTGACCAGGCGGGGACTGCTGCACTGACAGAGGACGCCGGCGCCGTAATCGTCGACGAACCCGTTGCTGATTGTCAGTCCGCGCACGACCGAGTCGGCGCGCTCCATGCTGTCGAAGAAGAACCCGCGGTGATGGTTCTGCTCGTCTCCCCCGCAGTCGATCACGCATAGTGCGGGGTTGTCAGACGCGCTCCGCACGGTGATCGCCTTGCCTCCAAAGTCGAGGTCACGATTGCCTTCGTCGGTATAGCTCCCGTCGGCGATCTCCACGAAATCCCCGGCTTCGGCCGCGTCGATCGCCGCCTGGATCGTTGGATACTCCAGTGTCGGAACGTCCAGCACCCGCCCCACGATCAAACGGACAATCACCTCACGGGGCGTGTTCGACGCCATATCATCAGACACCTGAAGCGTCGCGGTATACGACCCCGTCGGCAGACCGGCAGTGTCCACGCTGAGCACAGCCTCGTTCATCGCTCCGTCCGATTGCCCTGCGTCGGGCGAGATCGTCAACCACGCCGGCTGGCCGCTGATCTCCCAGTCCAGCGTCCCGACCCCGCAGTTCCGCACCGACAGCACCTGGTCCTCGGGGTTCTCACCTCCCTCCGGTGCGACGAACCTGATCTCGGGCAGACTCAACGCGATGGCCGGGCCGGCAGGGTTGAATTCGTATGCGCCCATGTCCACGGTCGCAGGGTCGCCGCTGAACCGCGGACCACCGCCCAAGTCGTATGGCAGGGGCTCATCAGTGTCCTTATCGCCGTCGAGATCATACGTGTCGGGCGGCACGGCCGAATTGTTGCCCACGTCAATGCAGGGTGAACTCGGCATGAGGCGGAGGTCCCCAGGAAAGGCAAACTGCGGATCAACGTCGATGTTGCTGTCGCCGGTCCAGCCGCCTTGGACGTCGCAGTAGGTCACCACCGCAGGAGGGCTGCAATTGTCGACAATCTCCTGCGGCGTGTCATCCCACAGGATGCAGTTCGTCAGCGTCGGCCCGCGCACCCCGCCGCAAGAGATACCACCGCCCGTATTGGAGGCCCAGTTGCCTCGAAGCGTGCAGTTCATCAGTGTCATGTAGTAGACGGAGTAGTTGCAGTAGTGCCAGATGCCGCCGCCGGCAACGCCGCTGATGTTATCAACGATGGCGCAGTTGGCAAGCGCCAGGGCGCCATCAGAGTAGATCCCCCCACCGGCGGAGCAAGCCCAGTTCTCGGCGATCGTGCAGTTGGTAAGCGCCGGCGGCGCGCCGTTGTAATTGTAAGACCAAAGGGCGCCACCACTCTCGTATGCTGAATTCCGCGTGATCTCGCAGTTGACGAACGTCGGGTTGCCGTTCGCGTACACGCCGCCGCCGTCCCTGCTGAGGTTTCCGGTGATGATGCAATCGATCAGCGTCAGCCCGCCGGAGCAGTAGATGCCGCCCCCGTAACTGCTGTAGACGTTTGGGGCATAGGCTTGATTGTCGCTAATCGTGCAGTTGAGCAGCGTCGGGCTGCCTGCCGTGCAGCGGATGCCGCCGCCGGAGTAGGTAGCTTGGTTCCCGGTAATCCGGCAGCCGTCGAGCGTCGGGTTGCCCGAGGAGTCCATACCGCCGCCGGAGCCGGCTTGGTTCCGATCGATGGTGCAGTTGATCAACGTGGGGTTGCTTTGGGAGCAGTGGAGCCCGCCGCCAGAACTCCCGGCGTAGTTTCTGGAGATTATGCAGTTGCGCAGCGTCGGGCTGCTTCCGCCGGTGCAGAGAACGCCCCCTCCGCTGCCGGCTGCGTACCCGCCCGTGATAGTCAAACCCTCGACCACGCTCGCGGCCGTTTCCTCCGAGTGAAAGTAGAACCCGGAGTGCGGGTCACCCGCGCTGCCTCCGCAGTCGATTATGCAGAGAGCTGGGTCGCCGGACGCGCTCCGCACGGTGATCGCCTTGAGCTTGAAGTCGAGGTCACGATTGCCCTTTCCGGTATAGGGCACGTCGGCGTCGGCGATGACAACCTCGTCCTGGCCTGACACCGCGTGGTCAATTGCGTCCTGGATCGTCTGGTACTGCTCCGGCACGAGCAAGGTATCACCGAAGCACGCCGCCCCAAGAGTCCCGATGAGGATCACAACCAGACCCGTATGACGAAGAAAACTCGCACACATGGCTTCGACCTCCTAGAGAGTGACTTGCGCTGCGTTGGAACCCGCCGTGACAACGGTGCCCGCCCTGGCGTCGGACGATACCGCACTTCTCCCTGACAACTCCGACCGTGTATTATACCTGAGACAGTCCGCCCCACCGCGACCACCACATGCCAGGAGTCCCTGGCCCGGGGGCGATGACGGACAAGCCGCGCAGCCAACCCGACGAAACACTCCGCCGCGAGGCATTTCAGCTCTTGCGCGACTGGCCTCAGATTCTGCCTGGGCAGCCAATACACACGAAACACCTTGCCCATACGATTCGTGCCGCGTGAACATGGGAAGTCCCTGCCGTCATAGGGAGGCATTCAGGCTCACCGCACGTCGCCACGGAGCCAGCTCGCACCGCGGCGAACGCGTGATTCGCTCCTCCACACCTGGTATGCGTGAAACAGGCCGTCGATCCCTAGCAGCCTGTTGAAGAATTCCCGGAGCCGGGCCGCAAACCTCTGAGACCGGCGCGGGTGGCGGCTCCCACGTCGGCCGCGGGGGGCCGACGCTACTTCTTCAACACGCTGCTAAGGATGTTTCCCAAAGTTCCGTGCGCCTCGCGAACCTCGGCGCCCGCAGGCGGCCGCGCGGAACGTTGGCAACTGTCGCGTCACTGGCACAACGTGACGATGCGCTGACCACCGCGCGTGCCTACCTCCGCGCCTCCCTATCCCAACCCGCGCCAGGTAGTCTGGAGACACAACCGCCTTGTATCATAACATGAACGCCTACGTGGTGTAGGTGTTATCGGACGAAACCTGGATCAAGTGGTGCTTTATTCAGCCCGAGAGAGCCGCGCGTGGCGTCTGCGCTTCCCCCACCCTCACCCCTGCCCCTCCCCCTGCGCGGGAGAGGGGTTGCGCGCCGCATGCCCACCCCCACCTGCGGCGGGCGTAAGCTCGGGCGGGGCGACCTCTGCCAGGAGAGCTTGGGGGATGCCGATGTCGGCGACTTCGACTCGGCTGACGAAGGAGGGGGCCGGGGAGGCGAGGAAGCCGGGCTTGAGGGCGACGAAGGTGATGGTCAGGTCGGCGCGGATGGTGGCGTTGCTGGGCCGGCCGGTGTCGCAGTCGAGGCCGGAGGGGACATCGACGGCCACCATGGCGCGGCGCGGGGTGGCGTTCAGGGCGTTGATCAGCTCGGCCGTCGGGCTGCGCACCTGGCCGGTGAAGCCGGTGCCCAGCAGGGCGTCCACGATGACATGGTCGGGACGCACGTGGGTGAGGGCGGCCCGCTGGGACGGGCCGTCCGGGGCGACGATGCGCGGCAGGTTCATGGCCTCGACGATGCCGAAGTTGACGCCCGCGTCGGGCGTGAGCCGGGTTGGTTCGCCGGCCAGCAGCAGAGTAACGTCCCACCCGCGGTTGTGCAGGTGTCGCGCGATGACGCAGCCATCGCCGCCGTTGTTGCCGGGGCCGCAGGCGATGAAGGCCACGGCGCGGGGGCCGTAGACGCGGTCGATGACTTCCGCGGCGTTGCGGCCGGCGTTCTCCATCAGCATCAGGCCGACCATGCGGTAGCGCGTGACGGCCAACTCATCGACGCGACGGACCTGGGCGCGCGTGAGGACGGGTTGCGCCTGCCCGCAAGGGCACTGCGCGGGAGGCGGTGAGGATGACGACGAAGCATCGCCCATCGTGTGCGCTCGCATCAGACCGAGGGGCATGCTACTGCCCTGCGCGGCGGAAGCCAACCGGCGTGCACGTTCGCATCACTCGCACAACCGTTCGTCCCGTCAGCATGGGATGGTACAAGGGGCGAACATCGGCGGCCTGCGTTGGGGTTCCGGCCACATTCGAGCCCGCAGCCCGGTGTGTGCTCACGCACGAGCGCCGGCATCCGGGTGACTGCGGACGGGCGGGCAGCCGGAATGAGGGTGGGAGATCAGGCAACGGCGGCGCAGCAGAGGGTCTGGCCCCGCCAGCGCAGGCCGGGGAGGCTGGAGAGCTGTTTGGCGCGGCGCACGGTCCAGCGGCGGAGACGCCAGGCAGGCAGCAGGCGCCCGGTGGACAGAAGACGTTGGGCGGGACCCGCGTGGGCGTAGTCGCGGAACCACGGCAACCCGAGGGTCCGCAGATCGACGATGCGGAAGCCGCTCCGCACAAGCAGTCCTGCGCACTCGCGGTGGTCGAATACGTGGACGTGGGTGGGGTCGTCGAAGACGCGCGGGTCGATGAAGTGTCGATTCGGCGTCAGCAGCAGCAGGATGCCGCCGGGCCGCAGCACGCGGCAGCACTCGCGGGCGGCCACGTCGGGCTCGGGGAGGTGCTCGATGACGTGCTGGGCGGTGACGACGTCGAAGGAGCCGTCGGCGAAGGGCAGGCGGCAGGCGTCCGCGCACACGAGACCGACGTCCGCAAAGCGCTGTTGCGTCAGGGTGAGCCCTTCCAGCAAGTGATCCACGCCGACGACGCGGGCGTGCTCCACGAGGTGAAACAGGTCGCCGCGGCCGCAACCGATGTCGAGCACGCGCGTGATGGAGTGCGGCAGGTGACGCCGGACCCAGGCGGCCTCCATCTCGAACTCGAGGCCGCCGCCGCGACGGACGAAGTGCTTGTCCACCAGGCCGATCACGCGTAACGCTCCGGGTTCACGACCACCGGCGTTTATCGGACGGGGCGGGCCGGCTCTTGAGCGGCCGGGGGCAAGGCGCGGCAGAACAGCGATCTTACGCGGGCGTCGAGCCAATGGAGCGCCGGAGCGATGGCCGGGCGATGGCGACACGACTCCGCGAAGCGCTCGGCCGCGGCGCGGTAGTGCCCACCGTGGTACAGGTCGTAGCCGAGCTGGCGGCTGGTGTCGGCCAGCTTGCGGCGAATCGTCCGGTGATGACGAGGCGACAGCGGGGCCAGCTCGGTCGGCATGCTTACCAGCAGGTCGTGGAGGCGCTGCGTGTTACGGTGGCGATCCGTGCGGGCGAGGCTGCCTTCGACGTGGTGGTGCAGGCTGAGCGGCTCGTTGACGAAGCCGCAGCGGCAAGCGCGGGCGACCTTCAGGTAGAACAGCCACTCCTCGGCATAGGCGCAGCCCGCGGGAAAGCGAAGCTCGGCGCCCAGCACGCCGCGGCGTACCATCCCGACGATCGTGGCGATGAAGTACTCCTGGAGCAATGTGTCAAAGAGATCGCCTGTGCAGATGCACAGGCCGGGCTCGATTTCCTCTCGCGGCACGCGGAACCCCTGCCTGCACAGGTCCGCCCAGACGCTGGGATGCCGGTGGCCGTCGTAGGTAACGTACGCGAAGTCGCTGTACACAAAGCCCAGTTCCCGGCGGCGCTCGAAGAGTGCCACCTGGCGCTCCAGCTTGCGGGGGAGAAACTCGTCGTCCGCATCGAGGAAGCAGACGAACTCACCGCGGGCAACGTCGATGCCGCGGTTGCGCGCGGCACTGCTACCGGCGTTGGCCTGTTGAACGTAGTGGAGCCGGTCGCCGAGGCGGGCGGCGTAATCCGCTGCCACCCGCGGCGTGTCGTCCGTCGAGCCGTCATCGACGAGGACGATCTCCCAGTTGGTGAAGGTCTGGGCGCGGACGGACTCGATTGCTCGCGCGAGCAGTCCGCACCGGTTGTAGGTGGGGATCACGATGGACACGACCGGCGGATTCATGCGGGCTCTAGATGCCTCCACGCGTTGGGGAGATCGACAACGACACCCGGGTGGCATGGCCAAGCGCCGCGCCGCCATGCCTTCTTGGCGACCGGCGACCGCAGCAGCAGCATGCCGGCGCCCTCGGCTGGGGCATGCCACCCTCCCGGTTTCCCATTGGCGTGGTCCTGTTTGGCTCCGCAGCGTTTCGTTGCGGTGCGATCCGGTGCACGCGACGCCACGGTTTTATCGGCACCGGCGGTGGGTCCGCCGCAGTAGTGCATCTGAGTGTGGGACGACGCTGGATGGCTCCACACGGTGGCGAGACCCACAGCGGGGGCAGGGTGGCATGGCCAAGCGCAGCGCCGCCATGCGCTTTCACGTGCCCGACGCTACCGTCTGCAACAACATGCCGGCGCCTTCGGCTTGGGCATGGCACCCTCCCAGCTTCCCGGTTGCGTGGCCCTGCATCGGCATCTCCGAGGGGGGCGATGGTACAGGCATGCGGCGGGTGGCAACACTGAGGGTACGGTGGGTTCGCGGTTTGCTGGAAGCTGCCTGATTCTCCACGCATGCTGTAGCGGGGCGGTTGGGGGTTCGGGTTGCTGGAGCGGAGTCGGCGGGCTATGCTGGCCGGATTCACGTCCCGCGTGTGGACGGCGGCGCAGGGCGGCCGGGGACGAACGGGTGAAAGTCTACCACGGCATCGAAACACTGGAGCCCCCGCTGAGCCAGTGCGTACTGACGGTGGGGAACTTCGACGGCGTGCACCGCGCGCATCAGCAGCTCATCGCGCAGGCGGGGCTATTTGCGGCCAACACGGGCGGGCCGGTCGTGGTGCTGACGTTCGAGCCGCACCCGTTGAGTGTGGTGCGCGCGGCGCAGGCGCCGCCGCGTCTGTCGCTGCCGGAGCAGAAGCTGGGTTACCTTGCGGACGCGGGCGCTGACATCACGGTGGTCGCCCGGAGCGAGCCGGCGCTGCTGGGCATGGAGCCCGAGGACTTCGTGGAGACGGTGCTCGTTCGCCGTTTGCATCCGACGCACATGGTGGAGGGGCCGTCGTTCGGCTTCGGTCGCGGCCGGCGGGGCAACGCTGAACTGCTACAGCGACTGGGGCAGCGGCACGGGTTCCAGGTCCACGTCGTCGAGCCCGTCACCGTGCAGGTGGACCAGGGCGAGACCGTCATGGTGTCGAGTTCGCTGATCCGGCGGCTGCTGGAGCAGGGGAAGGTGCATCGGGCCGCGCTGTGCCTGGGCCGGCCATATACCCTGATGGGCACAGTATCCAGCGGGGCGCGGCGGGGTCGAAAGCTCGGGTTCCCGACGGCCAACGTGGACGTGACGGAGCAACTGCTGCCGGGCGACGGCGTGTACGCCGGTCGCGTGGTCGTGGGTGACAGGCCGTACCGGGCGGCGGTCAGCATCGGTACGCGGGTAACATTCGGCCCGGGGCAACGGCAGCTTGAGGCGTATTTGTTGGATTTCCAGGGTGACTTGTACGGGCAGGTGCTCGGCGTGGAGCTGCATCGCTGGTTGCGGGAGCAGCGGCGTTTCGAGTCGCCGCCCGAGTTGGTTGAGCAACTTCAGCGTGACGCAGCCGAGGTGCGTGCTGAGCCGGACTGGTCGGCGTCGGCCGGGCGGCTCCATCATCCGGAGGGCACATGAGCTTACCGGGGTCGGAGACACTGAAGGAACTAGCGCGCTGGGTGAGCGGGTGGCGCCGGCCGCTGCTGGCGACGCACACGCGGCCGGACGGCGACGCGCTGGGTGCGTTGGCGGCGATGTACTCGGTCCTGCGCGCCGGGGGGGCGGAGCCGTTGGCGGTCATCTACGACGCTCTGCCGGAGCGTTACGCGCTGGCCGGGACGCTGGCGCCGCTGAGGTTGTGGCCGAATGAAGTGGGTCCCGACGAGCGGGCCGCCGTTGACGGCATCGTGCTGCTGGACACGTGCACGTACGCTCAGCTTGAGCCGCTGGCGGAGTTTCTGCGGGCGGCGCGGATGCCGAAGCTGGCGGTGGATCATCACCTGACGCGCGACGAGATGTGCGATCGGTATCTGGTGGACGAAACGGCGGCGGCCACCGGGCTGATTCTGTATGAGTGGTTTGCGGCGGTGGGTTGGCCGCTGGAGGCCGCCTGTTGTGATGGGCTGGTGATCGGGATTGCGACCGACACCGGCTGGTTTCGCCACGGGCACGTGGACGCGCGGGTGTTTCGGGCGATGGCGGACTTGGCGGGTCGGGGCGCGGATGCGACCGAGCTGTTTCAACAGTTGTACTTCCGGGATTCGATCGGGCGTCTGCGGCTGCGGACGGCGGCTCTGGCGTCGCTGGAGCTGATGCTGCGGGATCGGCTGGCGGTGATGTGCGTGTCGCCGGGGACGATGCAGCGCGTGGGGGCGCTGCCCTCCGATACGGAAGAGATCGTCAATGAGCCGTTGCGGGTAGGTTCGGTGTGCGCGTCGGTGTTGTTGGTAGGGGAGGAGAACGGCACGGTACGTGCGAGCTTCCGCAGCAAGAGGCCGCTGGAGCCGGAGGCGCCTGACATAGACGTCGCTCGGATCGCGGAGCGCTTCGGCGGCGGCGGGCATCGCCGGGCGGCCGGGGCGCGCGTCCAGGGTACGGTTCTGCACGTGCGTCGCCGGCTGCTGGATGAGTTCGAGTGTTTGTTGCCCGGCGCGGATGACGATGATCCGCTGCCGGTCTGACGCCGGTTTCACGGAGGGGACCTGTCCACCATGCCGGAGTACACGCCGCATCAGCAGGGGATCATCAAGCGCTATTACGACCAGCGCGACCAGATTATGCTCGAGCGCCTCCAGGAGGTGGTCAGCGAACTGTACCTGGTCGAGAGCGAGAAGAAGCGCGAGCAGCTCTGGAAGCGCGTGGCGCAGGCGATGGAAGTGCTGAAGGTGCCGCCCGGGCTGGCGCAACACATCCTGACACAACGCCGGCCGGAGATCCTCGCTGCCAACCTCAATCACTGGCTGGCTGACTCCCGCAGACAAGGCAAGTCGAAAGGCTGAGCACGCCGGGTTCCACGCGGGAAGCTCCTGTCAAAGGGGCATGACCGACGTTCAGTCACCAGTCATGGAGAGCGTGCGCTCGTATGGCGACCCCGGGAGCGCGGCGCAGAGTCCCCATAGATGCTGCTGGGGCCACCGTACAGTGCAGTCTCCCCTTGCGTTGGGCGGGCGGCGGACGGTATATTAGGACGTGCAACCAGGCAGCATCGTCGGGTGCACGGCTGCGGGGAAGCCGGCGCCGCCCAGCGTGGGCTTGTGGACGGGCCGGCGACGGTTTCAAGTCACCGGGAGCGCCGGAAAGGGCAAGCATGCTCCCCGCAGTCGCTGCCTCGCCGATTGGTTGAACGCTTTGCGTACAAGAACGCCAAGGGGAAGGGAGTGGGTTGGTGTGCCCAGGCTGCAGACCCCGACGGGTGGCTGCGCGGGCTGGGCGCTCGCCCGCAGGAGGGGAGGGCGGCAGCGAGGCACGCGTGGCCGGCCAACCTGCCGCCGTCGGGTTGTCACTTCCCATACCGTGCAGAGCCACATAGCACGCAGGTTGCTGCAGATCGAGGACGGGCACGTAGCGGGCGTGCCGTCATCAAGGGTGTACTCATTCGGGTGGGGACTCTCATGATGAGCTGCGGAAGCACCTTCGGAGTAGTGGTATTGGCGGCTTGCCTGGTGGGCGGGGCAGCCAGTGTGTGGGCACAAGACTGTGCCTGGCTGCCGGGCGACGGCGTGCCGGGGACGGACGGGAATGTGTATGCCACGATGACCTGGGACCCCGATGGGGCCGGTCCGCAGCCCGAGCTGCTCGTCGCCGGTGGGCAGTTCACAGTGGCGGGCGACGTAACTGCGAACAACATCGCGGCGTGGGACGGAAGCGCCTGGCACGCTCTGGGGTCCGGGACGGACGCCAGCGTGCGGGCCTTGACAGTCTTCAATGGCGAGCTGATTGCGGGGGGCACTTTTACGACCGCCGGCGGTGTGGCGTGCAGCCGCATCGCGCGCTGGAATGGGAGCGCGTGGCAGGCTTTGGGTTCAGGTGTGGACGCCTACGTGTACGCTTTGGCGGTTTACAGCGGTCAGTTGATCGCCGGGGGTACGTTCTCCAATGCCGGCGGCGTGCCATGCAGTCGCATCGCCCGCTGGAACGGCAGCGCCTGGCAGTCACTGGGCTCCGGGATGGACGTGTACAGCAGCAGCGTGCGCGCCTTGGCGGTGTACAACAATGAACTCGTCGCCGGGGGCAGTTTCACCACGGCCGGCGGCGTGAGTTGCAGTTCCATCGCCCGCTGGAACGGGACTGCCTGGCAGACTCTGGGAGCTGGCATGGGCGGGACGGGCAGGCATGTGCACGCCCTGACAGTCTACGGTGGCGAGTTGATTGCAGGAGGATTGTTCACGACTGCCGGCGGAGTGACCTGCAACTGCATTGCCCGTTGGAACGGAAGCTGGCAAACGCTCGGGTCAGGAATGAACGACAGTGTGTACGCTCTGACGGTCTGGAACGACGAGTTGATCGCCGGGGGCTCATTCACCGACGCCGGCGGCACGACGTGCGAAGGCGTCGCCCGTTGGGACGGCTCGACATGGGAAGCGATGGGAGCGCAGATGATGATCGGCGCCGTGAATGCGCTTGCCGTCTACGACGGCGACCCCATCGCCGGCGGCGGCTTCAGCACGCTCGAAGGTCCCAGTTGCAGCCGTATCGCCCGCTGGGAGGACGGGGTCTGGCACCAAATGGGCTCAGGGACGACCTACATGGTGCAGGCGCTGACGGTCCACGCCGGCGAGCTGATCGCGGGCGGCTACTTGTGGACGGTCGGCAACGTGCCGTGCGACGGCATCGCCCGCTGGGACGGCGACGTCTGGCAGACGCTGGGGACAGGCGTGGACGGCACGGTGTCAGCGCTGGCGACCTTCAACGGCGACCTGGCAGTGGGGGGCTCGTTCACGATCGCCGGTGGTGTGGCGGCCAGCTCGATCGCCCTCTGGGACGGGGTCGCCTGGCAGGCGCTGGGGCCGGGGTTTGGCGGCCCGGCCTATCCACGAGTCCATGCCTTGGCGGTCTTCAACGGCGAGCTCATCGCGGGAGGCGATTTCACAACTACCGGCGGCGACCCCTGCAATTACATTGCTCGTTGGGATGGCGCCGCCTGGCAACCGCTCGACTCGGGAATGAACGACGTGGTGAAGGCCCTGACGGTCTACAACGGCGAGTTGATCGCGGGAGGCGAGTTTACTACGGCCGGCGGCACGACACGCAATCACGTCGCCCGCTGGGATGGCGGCTCGTGGCAGCCGCTGGGGTCGGGCATGAACGCCAACGTGCACTGCCTGACGGTCTACGATGGCGACTTGATCGCGGGCGGCGACTTCACGACCGCCGGCGGCGCGGGGTGCAACCGTGTCGCCCGCTGGAACGGTACCACGTGGCAGACACTGGGATCGGGGATTGGTGATACCAACAGGCACGTCTATGCCCTGAAGGTCTTCAACGGCGACCTGATCGCGGGTGGCCGATTCACAACGGCGGGCGGCGTGAGCTGCCCCAACATTGCCCGCTGGGACGGCGCTGCATGGTACCCGCTGGGGTCGGGGACGAACACGGCCGTGAGTGCCTTGACCGCGTATCACGGCGAGCTGATCGCGGGCGGCGACTTCACAATTGCCGGAGGTTACGTCTCCTGCTACTGGGGGCGCTGGGTCTGTGGAGGACCGGGTGACCTCGATGGTGACGGCGACGTCGACGTTGATGACCTGGCGATTTTCCTGCCCAGTCTGGGCGGGCCTGGTGTGACTACGCCGCCGCCCGGCGGTGACGCGGCTGATTTCGCGCAGGCGGACCTGGACGGTGATCTCGACGTGGACATGGCGGACTTCGCCGCCTTCCAGAACGCGTTCACCGGCGGGGCGTAGGCCATTTGCCGGCGAGCGCGATGAGCAGCGCGTCGACGCAGAGCTGAGCGTTGACGTTCTGGTTGAGGTGGCGTTCCGCATCGCCGACGCGGGTGATGGCCCGGATGGCCGTGGTCGGTGAGAAGCGGGCGGCCGAATTCTGAAGGAGGGGCAGGAGCAGGCCGTTGATCAGTGAATCGCCGTCTCCCCCCGTCGCCAGCAGCAACAGATCGGCGTACCAGGCGGCCACCAGCCGCAGGACGGCGGTCAGACCGCGCCGGGTCGCTTCCGAGTCGCTGATATCGGGGTCACGCGTGCGGTAGTTCTCCCCGAGTGCCTTGGCCTCGTCGAGCCACCGCTGGGCCGAAACGGCCTCGCGGTCTGCCGGCCAACGCGCCAGCGGCGCGACCACGCGTTCGTTCAGCTCGAACAACTTGTCGTCGACGGCTTCCATGGCCCGGCCGAGGCTGCCCTCGGCGCTGCGGGCGTACCAGTCGCGCGCCGGCTCGCTCAGGTCGGGCGCCAGCGACCGCAGGCGCTCCGCGATGAACTCGCGCGGGAGGGCGTCAAAGCGCACCGGCTGGCAGCGCGACTGCGTCGTGGGCAACAGCAGGTCCACATTGCAGGTCAGCAGGATGAGGAACGTTGCCCCGGGGGGTTCTTCGAGCGTCTTGAGCAGGGCGTTCTGGGCATGGGCGTTCATGAGGTCCGCTTCACGGATGATGAACACCTTGGCCCGACCCCGCATCGGTGTCAGACCGACGCGTTCGATCAGGAAGTGGCGGACCACGTCGATGATCAATTCCAGGCCCTTGCGGTTGCGCACCTTGCTTTCGGGATGGTCCCGATACAGGTAGCGATGGATGAGGTGCAGGTCGGGGTGCACGTCGCCGGCGACGGCGCGGCAGTCCGCGCACGTTCCGCAGCCGACCTGCAACTGCTCCAGGCCAACCGCCTCCACGTCGGCAGCCGCCGGCCTGACCGTGATGGGCCGGGGACACAGCAGAAGCTGCCCCAGCCCGCGGGCGAGCAGCTCCTTGCCCACGCCGTCGGGGCCGTGGAAGAGGTAGGCATGCGGGACGCGCCCGCCGATGAGGGCCCGTTGCAGCACGCGCTGGGCATGCCCCTGATGTTTCACCTCAGCCAAAGACACGGGCAAGACACTCAACTACATGTGCGAACACGGTTTCTTCCGGCTGCCCGCTGTCGATGATGACCACCGGACGCGGGTAGTACGCGGGCAGCTCGCGGAACAGCTCGCGCACCTTGCGATGATACGCCAGCGAGCGGGCCTCCATGGCGTCGGGCACGCTGTCCCCGCCGGCGAAGAGGGACGTCTGCCCGGCATACTTCTTGCGATGCTTGCCCGCGTGGTGCTTCTTACGCCCGATCCGTTCGAAGCCGGCTTCGATGTCCACGTCCAGGATGATCGACAGGTCGGGCCAGGTGTTGCCGATGGCGTAACGTGCCACCTCGATGACGCGTTGCGGGTCATACCCGGCCGCCCCCTGGTAGGCACAGGTGGCCGTCACGAACCGGTCGCAGAGCACCGTCTTGCCTTCACGCAGAGCGGGCTCGATGACCTCGAACACGAGCTGCGCCCGCGAGGCCATGAACAGCAGCGTCTCACAATTGACGGCCATCCGCGACAAGTCATGGTCCAGCAGCACGGAGCGGATGCGCTCGCCGATGTCCGTGCCACCGGGGTCGCGACAGGAGACGACGCCGCCGCCGCCGGCCACGAGCGCCTCCGTGAGCCGGCGGTGCTGGCTCGACTTGCCCGAACCGTCGGGACCGTCGAAGACGACGAACTTGCCCGCCAGCCGCGGGGCCAGTTGGGTCAGGTCGATGCTCACGATGGGGGGACTCTCTCGGTCTGCACGCCGTCGGCCGCGGCGGCCGACAGACGCAGGAGACTCTCGGCGAACACGTTCTCGGCGTTGTAGCTGGACCGCACGAAGGGGCCGGCGGCCACGCTGAGGAAGCCCAGGCTCAACGCCTGCTCCCGCAGGGCGTCGAACTCCTCGGGGTGGTAGAACTTCTTGACCGGCCAGTGCTGACCGGTGGTGGGGGCGAGGTACTGCCCGACGGTGAGCACGTCGCAGCCGACGCCGCGCAAGTCCGCGAAGGTACGGTGCAGCTCATCGATCGTCTCACCGAGGCCGACCATGAGACCCGACTTCGTCACGATCCGCGGGGCGATCTCCTTGACGAGACGCAGCACTTCGAGCGACCGGCGGTAGTTGCCTTGCGGACGCACCATCGGCGTGAGCCGCTCGACCATCTCGAGGTTGTGGTTGTACAGTTGCGGCCGGGCGGCACAGAGCGTCTCGATGCACTCGCGGCGGGCGTGGAAGTCGGCCGGGAGCACCTCGACGGTGGTGCGCGGGCTGCGCTGATGGACGGCCGCCACGCACTGGGCGAAGTGCCCGGCGCCCTCATCCGCGAGATCGTCCCGCGCCACCGCGGTCAGCACGACGTGGCGAAAGCCCAGGCGGGCGACGGCGTCGGCCAGGCGGTCGGGTTCATCCCCGGCCGGCGGCTCCGGACGCGCGGTGTGCACCGCGCAGAAGTGGCAGCGGCGCGTGCAGCGGTCGCCGAGGATCATGAAGGTGGCGTGCCGCTTCGACCAGCATTCGCCCAGGTTGGGGCAGCGGGCCTCCTGGCAGACGGTGGCCACGCCGCTGTCGGCCACGACCGCCTTCGTGGCGCTGAACTCGCCGGACGGTAGCGGTCGCTTCAGCCAGGGCGGCAGGCGCCGTCCGGCGGGGCGATCTCCGGGAGTTGATAGTACCGGTAGCTTCACGTCGGCATCTTCCTTGGGTCGAGTCGTTCCGTACGATCACGCGACGACAGCCACGCGCGAGCATGGGTGTACACCCGGGGGCGTCTTCATCTCCGCCGCCCTCACCCCTTCCCCTCTCCCGGGGGGAGAGGGGTCCAGAGGCCCAGGGAGCAGAGGGGTTCAGAGGCCTAACGCCCACGGCTGTCCGGATTGTACCGTGAAGACGCCGGTCCGCCATTGCCCAGTGAGGGTTGACCAAGAGTGTCGCCGCCCATTAGGATAACAGTCGGGGTTGGTCCGCGTCCTTCTCATGTCGGCGAAGGAGCTGTGTCATGGCCCTGCGGTTCGCCAACGTCCTCTACCCCACGGACTTCTCCGAGTTCTCGTTGCACGCCCTGCCGCACGCGAAGCTGCTGGCGGAGACGTACGAGGCGGCCTTTCACTGCCTGCACGTCGTGGACGACGCCGCCCAGTATTGGAGCACGATGGGCCCCGAGAGCGTGCCGATGGGGCCGATTCCGCAGGAGGTCGTCGAGGCCGCCCGCCTCCGCATGACAGGCTTCGCGCAGCAGCACCTTGCCGACTGGAAAGCGCCGGTGCGGACGGAAGTGGTGGTGGGGCGGCCCTTCGTGGAGATCGTCGGCTACGCCCGGAGGCACGAAGTTGACCTGATCGTGATGGCCACGCATGGTCGGGGGGCGATCTCGCACATCCTGCTGGGCAGCACGACGGAGAAGGTCGTCCGCAAGGCGCCGTGCGCGGTGCTGGTCGTGCGGACAGCGGTGGGTGCGTTTACGATGCCGTAGTCGTATCGCGAGACCGTAGCATGTGACGTTATCGCGGTCTCTGTCCGCGGGTCGGTCCGGGCATGCGGCGTGTGGACCCCTCTCCCCCTGGGAGAGGGGCAGGGGTGAGGGCGGCGCAGGTAAAGGCGCTGCGTGGTGTACGGCCTGCCCGCCCACCGCGCGGGAGACCCCAAGCACGGACGGTGCCCCCCGCTCTGCGGCGCGACTCCGAGCCAGGGAGACGACCGGTATGCCGTTTGCCAATCGTGACTCCATTCCGCCGGACATGGTGCGGGCGGTGCGGCAGACGGCCGGTCCGGCGGCGATCGCGGCCGCCTGTCTGCTGATCTTCGGTTACTACGTCTCGGGGGCTTTCGGCTCGTCGCTGTTCCTGGTGGCACACTCGATCATGCTGTGGACGCTGCGCATCGGCGGCGTGGCGATGGTGATCTCGGCTGCCTGGTGCTGGTGGGGGCGACCCAGCGCCTTGCTGTTCGACGGGGTGGCGGCGATCGTGATCGGTATGCTGTTGCTCGTCAGCGCGGCGCTCATGATCGTGGCCGGGGCGATGGGTCTGGCCCAGGCACTCTACCTGGTGTTCGGGTACTTGTTCGTGTCGTCGGGGGCGCGGAGCTGGCGCACGTATCGTGACCTGATGACCTACCCGGGCAGCGTGCTGCGGCCGGACTCGGACTATGACCCCAACTTCGAGCGGTCGTATGCCGAAGCCCGGAAGTTGCCGGTCGGGGCGTCGCTGGCCAGCCGGTTACGTGAGAAGCGCACGGACCACAAGCCCGAGGCGGCAGCCGAACTACCGGCCGGTGTCTCGCCGGAGGACGAGGAGGCACAGCTCGCGCGGTCCATTCCTCTTGCCGAGCCCGCGCCGGCGCGGCGCTCGGATCGCCGCGAGTTGAGTGCCCCGACGCCGATGCCGCCTGAGGATGTGCCGGACGCGGGCCCCCTTCCCGAGCCGGGCCCTGAAGCACCGCCGGCCGAGCCGCCCGAGGATGAACCGCCCGGCGGGTTCCTTGCCTCCTTCGGTCAGGATGGCGGCCCGCGGGCTCCGTAGCGGCCACGTCGCACGCCCGCGTCGGTTGCCGGCAGGGCCTTACTCCTGCCGAGGCCGTCGCTGACCGCCCTCTGGCAGGCCCGGTCTGGGCGGCTTCCTGCCCGTCCAGGCTTCCCAATCGCCTCTGCGAAACGCGACGAGCACCCAGAGCAACATGGGTACGACAAAGACGCTGGGCGGGGCGGCCACCAGTGCCGCCAGGCTCAGGTTCACTGCCCCCTTCCAGAAGAGACTCAGGTGGAAGATGGCGAGGTCGTCGTTGTTGCTGAACAGGCCGATCAGGGTCAGCGCCACGCGCACGGCCACGAACCCCTGCACCAGCAGCAGGCCCCAAAATAGCGCACGCACCCGCCGCCGCCACGGGATCGGAGTGGCCAGCACGAGTGCCGCCAGCACTGCGGTCGGCGCGTAACCGCGGAACCGCGTATCGATGGTCTCATCGGCGCCCTTGCCGGCCGGACGGTTGATGAGCGTGATGCCGCAGCGCTGGGCCGGCTCGATCGCGGTCGGCGGTTTAAAGCGCACTTCGCCCCCCGGTCCGAAGGAGCCGAACAGCAGGTTGCCGCCGACGCAGAAGAGGTGCGAGTAGGCGCGGGCGACTCCCGGCCAGGGTACCAGCAACGCCGCCAGCCACAGCAGCAGGCACGCCAGAAACACGAAGAGACGCCTAAGCGGGGACATGCGTCCGCCTCACGCGCTCACGTGACGCCCACCATGCCCACAGGACCCACAGCACCAGGGCCAGGATGACGATCACACCTTGCCAAACGCCGTAGTGCATGGCATCAAAGGCCTGGGGAAAGTGGATGCCAACGTAATACAGACTGACGATTCGCACCACGTTAATGATGGCAAGTGCCGCCCAGCCCACTAGCACCCCCGGAATCTTCCGCCACCACCGTACCGGCAGGGCCAGCACCGCAGAGACGAACAGCGCCGTCACTTCCATGGCGTCACAGCCACGCACGATCTTCACGGAAAACCGCGGTGAGCCGATGGTCTGCCCACTGACCGTGGCGCTCTCCCCCAGCACCCGCAGGACTGCTGCGGAGGCGACTGCGTAGCGATGGAGATGGCCGGCCACGAACCGGGCCCCCCAGCTCTTCTCGTCCATCGGACGGTAGAAGACGCCGTAGAACACGGCCATTAACAAGGCAAAGACCGCGACGAAATGCAGGACGGGGCCCTTGGCCGCCCACCAGGCGCGGAATCCCCCGGTGAGCGCGTGCTCGCTCCGCGGCGTGCGCTCCGGCCCGCGGGGAAAGTGGTCCCCTGAGCCGCTGGGTGTCGGCGGCGTGCCGTGTTTGCGTCCCCATCCTGGACTGGTTCCCGGCATATCTGGACGCGAGAGATGCAGACCCCGGCGTTGCCTGCCAGGGTTAGCAACCCGTTGGAGGAATCGTGTCGGTCTCCCTCACGCCGCGCTGCGCGTGGCCGGCGTGATGCCGTGTACGCCGCGCGCTGACGCTCGCGGTTCGGTATGTCGCCCCGCTCGGCCGACCTGCGTCAGCCGCCGCCCTCGCCGATCGGCTTGGCACGCTCGACGTACATCTTGACCACGGTGTACGTGGGCTCACCGTTGCCCTTCTTGTCCACCCGCACATCCGCTCGCCCGTACTCACCCTCGCGGACGTCCTCGAGGCGGGCGATGACGCCGTTAATCTGAATTTCGGTGTCCAGCACGACGAGCCCGGTCGCGGTGACCTCGCGATCGGCGTGCTTCTCGCTCTGGAAGCGAACGGTGACCTCACCGATAACGCCCGGACGGTTCTGAATCAGCCGGATGTGGTCGATCTTGCCCTTGACGGACATCAATTCCGTCGAGGGTTCGTCCGGCCGGCAACCAGGGAGCGCAACCGCTGACAGCGCGAGCAGACCGACCATCGCCGTGCGGACTACGTCCAACACCCGCGTTTTCATCGCAGGCTCCTCGTTTCCGTATCCTCATCACCCCGGCCCCGCCCGGGTGGGCCCCGACCCCGAGACTGTAGCCCGGCCCGGTCGAGGGGGCAAACGCCGCGCGGTTCGCTACCGCTCGGGCTGGGATGGGGTCTGCCGAGGGTCGTCGGGCATGCGGTTGCCAGTATCGGGCGGGGAATCTACCATCCCAGCCCCATGCGGTGGCTTGCTGATGTGCTGTATCTCCTTGGGGGGTTGGTCTACCTGCCGGTGGCGGTGTACCAGGCGCTGGTGCATGGCAAGAACCGCAAGGGGTGGGGCGAACGCTTCGGAGGGGTGCCGCGGTTTGCCCCGCACCGGCAGCGAATTTGGATTCACGCCGTCTCGCTGGGCGAGACGAATGCCACGCCGCGGCTGGTGGAGGCCCTGCGGGAACGCCTGCCCCATGGCGACATCGTGTTCTCGAGCACGACGGACACCGGCTACGCCCGTGCAGTGCGACTGTACGGAACGGAGGGTGTGTTCCGGTTTCCCCTGGATTTCAGCTTGGTGATCGCGCGGGTGCTGGACCGGGTCCAGCCGGCGCTCGTCGTGCTCGTCGAGCAGGAGGTCTGGTACAACCTGACGCGCATGGCGACGCGGCGTGGGGTTCCGGTCGCGGTGGTGAATGGGCGGCTGACCGATCGGAGTGCCCGTCGCCTGCGCCGGCTGGGCCCGGCCGGGCGGGCCATGTTCGGCGACCTCGCCTGGGTCGGAGCGCAGGACGCGACGATTGCAGACCGGTTTCGGCTGGTCGGCGTGCCGGCAGAGCGGATTGAGGTTACTTCGTCGATGAAATGGGACACGGCTGAGCTGGCGGACCAGGTTGCCGGCTCGGCCGCTCTGGCCGCGGCACTCGGCTTGGCGGGATCCAACCCGATCTGGGTGTGTGGCAGCACTGGCGTAGGGGAAGAGGCGTTGCTCCTGGAGGCATACCGCCGGCTGCGGGCGGACTGGGGGGGGCTGGCACGGAACGTGCCGGGATCAGGACGGGGTATCCCTGCGTCCATGCGGCCAGTCCTGGTGATCGTCCCCCGCAAGCCGGAGCGGTTTGACGAGGTGGCCCGACTTATCGAGGGGGCGGGCTTGCGGTGCGTGCGGCGGAGTGCCCGGCCGGACGGCGTGCGTGGCGACCCGGTGACGGCTGAAACGGTTGTCCTGGGCGACACCATGGGCGAGCTTCGGAAGTTCTACGCCCTGGCCGATGCCGTTTTCGTGGGGCGGAGCCTGGTTCCCATGGGCGGGTCGGACCCGATGGAGGTGGCCGCCTTGGGCAAGCCGGTGCTCGTCGGGCCGTATACAGACAACTTCGAGCTACCGGTGACGGCCCTCTCGGCCGGTGGGGGCTTGGCGGTGGTGCCGGACGCTGGGGCGTTGGCGGCGGCCGTGGGCCGGCTGCTGATGGACCCGGCGCAGGCAGCGACCGTCGGAACGCGGGCCCGCCGGGTCGTTGAGGCCCAGCAGGGTGCCACAGCCCGCACCGCCGAGAAGTTGGTGGAGTTGCTCGACCGCCGGCCGGGGTAGGCGAAGCGGCCGCGTGCGGGTACAGTGACAACCCGCGTGCGGGGGAGTGTACGAGCGCCCGGCGCGGCATGCCCACCCCGGCCCGCGGTGGCGTGCCGGGACGCTCGGGTCAGGGCCGACGCCCGCCTGCGAACGAGGGTATGTTCCCCGTGCGGAAGGCGTATGCCTTTGGCGCGGGGTTGCGTTGTTGACAATGGTGACGGTCAGTTGGCCGAACGGGTGACGCGCCGCGGGAGAGGCCCCGCCGGGAAGGTCGCCGCGCGGCAGGGAGCTGACCCCTTTTCTGATGGAGCAAGAGACTTATGCCCGAGACCACTACTGCGAAGGACGTCTTCCCACCCTCGGCCGGGTTCCGCGACCGTGCCTACATCAAGTCGATGGAGCAATACCGGCAGATGTACCAGGAGTCCATCGACCACCCCGACCAGTTCTGGGGCAAGGTAGGCGAGGAGTTCTACTGGAAGCAGCGCTGGACCAAGGTTCGCGAGTTCGACTTCCGGGACAAGATCTCGATCAAGTACTACCTGGGTGCCAAGACGAACATCACGTACAACTGCCTCGACCGGCACCTCGAGAAGCACGGCAACCAGGTGGCCATCATCTGGGAGGGTAATGAGCCCGGCGAGGACGCCAAGCTCACCTACAAGCAGTTGCACGCCGAAGTGTGCAAGATGGCCAACGTGCTCAAGAAGTTCGGCGTGAAGAAGGGGGACCGCGTTTCCATCTACATGCCGATGCTCAAGGAGCTGGCGATCGCCATGCTCGCCTGCGCCCGCATCGGGGCGATCCACTCCATCGTCTTCGGCGGGTTCAGCCCGGACTCGCTGGCGGACCGCATCGTCGACTCGCGCTGCGAGATATTGCTCACAACGGATGGTGTGTACCGCGGAGCCAAGGCCGTCACGCTCAAGGCCAACGCGGACGAGGCCATGCGGTTGGCGGGTAAGCAGGGCGTGAACGTGAAGACCTGCATCGTGTACGAGCGCGTCGGCAAGGGTAAGCTGACCACGGACATGCTGGCGGGACGCGACCACTGGTGGCACGACGTGATGAAGGACGCCTCCCCGCAGTGCGACTGCGAGTGGATGGACTCCGAGGACCCGCTGTTCATCCTCTACACGTCGGGCTCGACGGGCAAGCCGAAGGGCGTGCTGCACACCGTCGGCGGCTACATGGTGTTTGTGGCGTGCACCCACAAGTACATCTTCGACTACCACGACGGCGACATCTTCTGGTGCACGGCCGACATCGGCTGGGTCACCGGCCACTCGTACATCGTGTACGGCCCCCTGTGCAACGGGGCGACCAGCGTGATGTTCGAGGGCATCCCGACGTATCCGAACGCCGGGCGCTTCTGGGACGTCGTGGACAAGTACAAAGTCACCCAGTTCTACACGGCTCCCACGGCCATTCGGGCCCTGATGCGCGAGGGCGATGACCCGCCCAAGCAGCGCAGCTTGGCCAGCCTGCGGCTGCTGGGTACGGTGGGTGAGCCCATCAACCCCGAGGCGTGGATGTGGTACCACCGGTTCATCGGGCACGAGCGCTGCCCGATCGTGGATACCTGGTGGCAGACGGAGACGGGTGGCATTCTGATCACGCCGTTGCCCGGCGCCGTCCCCGCCAAGCCGGGCTCGGCCACCCTGCCGTTCTTCGGCGTCAAGCCTTGCATCATCGACGAGAAGGGCAACATCGTGCAGGGCCCGGCCTCCGGCGCGCTGTTCATCTCGGAGCCCTGGCCCGGGATCATGCGCACCGTCTACGGGCAGCATGAACGCTTCAAAGAGACGTACTTCACCCGCGTGCCGGGTTACTACTTCACCGGCGACGGCTGCCGCCGCGACGAGGACGGCTACTACTGGATCACCGGGCGCATCGACGACGTGATCAACGTCTCCGGGCACCGGCTCGGCACGGCCGAGGTCGAGAGCGCGCTGGTGTCGCACCCGGCCGTGGCGGAAGCGGCCGTGGTCGGCTATCCGCACGAGATCAAGGGGCAGGGCATCTACGCCTACGTCACCCTGCGGACCGGCAACGAGTACACCGACGCCCTGAAGAAGGAGCTGGTCGCCCACGTGCGTAAGGAGATTGGCCCGATCGCCACTCCCGACGTGATCCACTGGGCGCCCGGACTGCCCAAGACCCGCTCGGGCAAGATCATGCGGCGCATTCTGCGGAAGATCGCCGAGGGTCAGTCCGACCAGATCGGTGATACGACCACGCTGGCCGATCCGAGCGTCGTGGACAACCTGGTGAAGACGTACAAGAAGTAGTCCGGCAATCCGCGGTTTTCGGGTGTGCCGCTGTCGCGGCACTGGATGAATGCGCGCCGGCACGGTTGGGGCGGAGTTCGCCCGCCCTCCGGGCGGCAGAGGACGGCCACTCCAGACGGAAGAGGACGCTTGCTCTTCGCCCGGAGGACGCACGGGGGTTGCCAGGGACTTTGAGTCCCTGGTGGGCGATTTGCTGCTTTACTCTCCCCCCCCGCCCGGAGGGCGCGCGAGACCCGCGTGCAGGTCGGGCCGTGTGCGGTGCCCGTGGAGTGGGGCAGAAAGGGGCAAACGCCCGAGTGTGCTTACGCCAGGCACGTCTACTCCCGCGGCCAGGAGCGCGCCCCAAAGTGCAGGCGCCGCCTGTCCGATGGGGTGTTAGAGGCCACGCCGGAAACAAGGAGAACTTCCGTTGACGAAGATCAAGGCCACCAACATCACGTGGCATGAAGGACATGTGAAGCGCGAGGAACGCGAGAAGCTGCTCAAGCAGAAAGGCTGCCTGATCTGGATGACCGGGCTGAGCGGGTCGGGGAAGAGCACGTTTGCCTACACGCTCGAACACACCCTTATGCAGCGTGGACACCTGTGCTACGTGCTCGACGGCGACAACATCCGGCACGGGCTCAACAAGAACCTCGGTTTCAGCGCCGAGGACCGCGAGGAGAACATCCGGCGCATCGGCGAGGTCGCCAAGCTCTTCGCCGACGCCGGCCTCATCACGGTGACCGCGTTCATCAGCCCGTACCGCAAGGACCGCGACCGCAACCGGGAACTGCTGGGGCCCGGCAACTTCTTCGAGGTCTTCTGTGACACGCCGATCGAGGTGTGCGAGCAACGCGACCCGAAGGGGCTTTACAAGAAGGCACGGGCCGGCGAGCTGAAGGGCTTCACCGGAGTCGATGACCCCTACGAGGCCCCGCTGCAGTCCGAACTGGTGCTGGATGCCTCGAAGGTCACGCCGCAGGAGGCGGTCGTGCGACTGATCGAGATGCTCGAGAAAGCCGGCAAGATTCCGCCGCTGGGAGCGTAGCCGGCGCCGCCTGCGGAGCCTAAGCGGTAGCGAGCAGGCAGGTGAATAGCGAATGGCGAAGAGCGAATGAAGAGGGGCGACGCCATCCCCATCCGAGCCCGAGCGGCAGCGAAGGGCCATGGGCAGAGCCTGAGCGGTAGCGAGATGGCCTCTCGGCCGTAGAGGGGCAGGCCACGCCGTGCACCCCCGAAGAGGGTGCAGGTCGGTAGCCCAGGGCGGAAGCCCTGGGGAACCGGGAACGATCTTTCTTAATGAAAGCCCCGGAGGGGCGCCGGGCGTGAACGCAGCGCTGCGCTGCACATCACCATCCGTCGCCCCTCCGGGGCCTATATAGAGATCAGAAAGAAGGCCCCCGCCACCAGGGGTTGGAAAACAAGGTGCCGATCACCAGGTGTTGGAAACCCCTGGCAACGAACGTCGGCCCTTCCAGGCCCGCGGAGCCGCACACCTTCCGAGCCCATTTGCTCCCGCTCGGGATCGGATGCTCGCGGTCCCCCCTTCATTCGCTATTCGCCATTCGCTATTCACCTGCCCGCTCGGGCTCTGACTCGGCCGCGAGCTTATGCCACGGCGGTGCTTACAGGTCATTGAGCCCCAGGTGACACTGCCTGCAATCCCACAGTCCGTCCGCGGTCTGGTTGTTGTGGCAACTGCGGCAGCCGGACTTGCCCGTTTCGCCCCGGCTGGTGTGCATCACGTCCTTCAGTTTGGGGACGAACGCGCCGAATCCGTTGTTGAAGGCGCCCTCGTCTCGGTCATGGCAGACCGTGCACGTCTGGAGGCCGGCGCTGGGATTGCTGTGATGGCACGTCATGCACGTGAAGCTCAGGTGCGTATCGTGGGGGAAGTACTTGGCCAGCATGTTGTCGTAGGGGTCGGTGAGCACGAACGCCGAACAGGTGTCCGTCGTCTCGTCGCAGACCTGGTCGGCCGTGCACGGGGGGGAACCGGCGACGCACCTTGCGGTGTCCGGGCTACAGGTCTCCGCGCCGTTACAGTACAGTCCGTCGTCACAGTCCGCGTCGGTCGCGCACACACCGTCGCACCCGGTACCGACCACCATCAGGCACGCGCCCACCACCAGCAGGCATCCGCATTGAGCAGCCATCTTAGCGTATTTCATTCCTGAGTATCTCCCGCACGATTAGGCCTTGCATTCCAAAGGTACCAGGTCCTTCTCCTCCGCGAGGGTGTCCAGATGCGCGGACGCCAGCCACTCCAGATACGCGTGGACCGGACCTTCAATCCGATCCCCGTCCACCGTCTTGAGATAGCGTCTGCAACTGCCGCAGAAGTCGATCCGCAATTCCGGTTCGGCGGTGGTGAAATAGTACTTGGCGTCGCCGGCCCGGCGTGAGCTGCAGTGCGGACACTGCATAGGGGGGACCGTCCACCGTGCTCCGCAAAACGCGCAGTGCAGGTACATGCGGGCCCCGCCCGTTACGCCACCCTCGCCGGGCGGATCACCATGCAGCTCGGCCAGCTTCACCGGGCCGGCACAGGCCGGGCACCGTCCGCGCTGCCACTCCCCCAGCCGGTCTCCCGGCAGCCAGGACCGGGCGATCCGCTGCCAATGTGGATACGTGGTCGCCCACGCCAACGCGGCCAGCGCCTCATGACCGATGCCAAGCCCGGCGGCGACCTGAGCCACCGACTCCGGCCGCCAGGGACGCTGTTCCAGTAGCCAGAGACCGGCGTCGAACCGCCCACCGTGCTCCGCTTCATCCAGCCGCTGCACGACCGAGCGCAGCACGTCGTTGCCTCGGCGGAACAACCCCTTCATCTCGGTCCACAGGCTCCGCAGGGACTCGACATCGAGCCCCGGGTCATACCGCTCGATCAGCGGCACCCCCTCCCTCAGACTCTGCCGTGCCTGCTCGGGCTCCACCGGCTCCGGGCGGACGCAGACCTCGGCCGCCCGCTCGATTTGCCGGCGAAATACCGTCAGGTAGAACTCGACCGGTTCCTTGTACGCCGGGCGCGCGCGCAGAATCGCGCCGGCCCGACGTTCCAGGCTCTGCAGGGCCGAGCCCACGGTTCGGTCTGAGGGAGGGGAACCGCTCATGCCAACTCTCTGCCCCAACCGCGTTCGCTACCGCTCTCCCCCCTGGGGAGAGGGCAGGGTGAGGGGAGGCGCCGCAGCTCCCTTACCTCCCCCATACCCCAGTCTCGTACTTCACTCGACGCGCACCCTGCGTGGTGGCGGTATCTCCACCCTCCCCCGCCTCCTCCCGGGGAGGGAGGGAGGTGAGCGCGCCGACTAGGGGGTCGCCACCGCCGATTGCAGCGTGTACAGGCTCTCCTTGTCGCCCAGGATGATGAGCAACCGCACGTCGCGCCGGTCGAGGATGGTGGCATGCGGGAACTGGGCCCGGACCGCTTGCACCCGGGCCTCGGCCAGGGCGAGCATGTCGTCAAAGTCGCCGAACTCGATCGCGTCGCTCGGACACGCCTTGACGCACGCGGGAAGCTCCCCGTTCTGCACGCGGTCATAGCACATCACGCACTTGTACAGCCGCCCGTCCGGACCCTGGCGCGGCACGTTGAATGGACACGCCGCCCGAATCCGCGCGAAATCCTCGTTGGCGGTCTTCTCGGTGAAGAGCACCGCCCCCGTCTGGGCATCAATCACGATGGCCGTGGGGTCGGCGGCCGCCTGCTTGCACGGCGCGTCCAGGCAGTGCCGGCAGGACTGACGCACGAAGTTCCACGCCAGCGACCCGTCCTCCCGCAGCGACTCCTTGAAGTGGACGAGCAGCCAGTTGCTGTAGGACAGATCGGGCGGATTTTCGTAGGTGCCGCGATTGGTCGGCACGACCGCCTCGGCCGGGTTCTCGTTCCACTGCTTGCAGGCCACCTGGCAGGACCGGCAGGCGAAGCACTTGGTCGAATCGAAGACAATCGCTTTTCCGTTCCGGGCCATGCCTTACGCCTCCTTCACGACGTCCACCATGAACGCCTTGCTCTCGGGAATCCGCGTGTTCGGGTCGCCCACGTTGGGGGTCAGCATGTTCGAGCTCGTCACCCGCGTGGCGTCGCGCACCGGAGCGAGCCAGCCGTAGCACCACGGCATCCCCACCTCGTGTATCGTCTTGCCCATGACGGTGAACGGCTTGAAGCGTTTGGTGACGATGGCGACGGCTTTGATGCCCTCCGGACAACGCGCATTCTTCACCCGCACCCGGTCGCCGTTGGCGATGCCCTTCTCGGCCGCCAACTCCTCGGACATCTCCACGAACATCTCCGGCTGCAACTCGTTGAGCCACGGCACCCAGCGCGTCATCACGCCCGTCTGCCAGTGCTCGACCACGCGGTAGGTGGTGCCGATGATCGGGTACTGCGTGCTGCCCGGCTCGGCCACGGCATTCAACTCCTCCGCCGGCGGTACGAACACGGTGGGGTTCAGCCGCGTCCCATGCCCCATCGGGTTCGTGGTCAAGGGGCTCTCCAGCGGCTCGTAGTGCTCGGGGAAGGGCCCCTCGGCCATCTTGCCGATGTCGAAGATGCGTCCGATGCCTTCCGCTTCCATGATATAGGGCAGGCGCCCGGCAGGATTGTCCGTGCCATCCGCGTTTTTCAGCGGCGGGTAGTTGCCGTCCACCACGTCCCCGACCCACTTCGAGTTGGCGGCGTCCCAGGTGATCACGGCGCGGGCGGGGTCGTATGGCTGGCCGTACAGGTCCACGCTGGCGCGGTTGTACACGATCCGCCGGTTGAGCGGCCAGGCCCACGCCCACTCCGGGTTGCCGCCGATACCGCTGGTCTCGCGTATGCGCCGGGCCATCTTGTTGCCCGCGGCGAAGTCGGCGGCGGTGTACGAGGCGCAGTAGACCCAGCAGCCTGACGACGTCTTGCCGTCGTCCCGCAGCTTCGCGAAGCTGGGCACCAGGCTACCCGCCTGTACCTCTGTCCCGTCGGCCTCGATGAAATTCTCCAGGTAGTAGCCGTTGATCTCCTTGGCGATGAGCCTCGCCGGCGACTCGGAGCCGTCGAAGTAGTCCCACTTGAGGTTCAGGAGCGGGTCCGGAAACGCGCCGCCCTCGGTCTCGTACAGGTGACACAGCTCCACGTAGATCTCGTTCATGATCTCCGCGTCGGGCATTGCCACGCCGGGCGCGTCGACCGCCTTGTAACGCCACTGGGCCCAGCGCCCGGAGTTGATGATGCTGCCTTCCTTCTCCACCGAAGCGGCTGCCGGAAGCTGGAACACCTCCGTCCCGATCTGGGTCGGGTCCATGCCGGGCCCGCGCCAGAAATCGCCCGTCTCCGTCGGATAGATGTTGACCGTCACCATCCAGTCCAGCTTGGCCAGTGCTTGCCGGACCTTATTCACATTGGCGCTGGCGCAAGCCGGGTTCTGCCCCCAGGCGAACAAGCCCCGGATCTCCCCGCGGTACAGGGCATCGAAGATCGGCTGCCAGGCGTAGTTGGTGTTGCCCTCCCGCTTGGGCAGCCACGCGTAGCCAAAGTCGTTGTCCGCCGTGGCGGCCGTGCCGTACATCGACTTCAGGTAGCTGGTGATGTACTTCGGATAGTTGCTCCACCAGTTGGCGCTGCGCGGTTCCTTGGTGGTCGGCATCCAGGCGGTGATGTACTCCTCCCGGGTGGTCTGGGCTGCCTGCGGCGAAGTCAGGTACCCCGGCAGAATGTGGTACAGCAACCCGTGGTCCGTCGAGCCCTGCACGTTCGACTCGCCGCGCAGAGCGTTGATGCCGCCGCCGGCCATGCCCACGTTGCCCAGCAGAAGCTGGATCATGCAGAACGTCCGGATGTTCTGCGCGCCCACGGTATGCTGCGTCCAGCCCATCGCGTACATGACCGTGCCGACGCGATTCGGTTGATACGTGCCCGGGTAGCGCTCCGCATCAGTCGGGTCGCCCACGAACGTCTTGTACACCTCCAGCAGCTTCGCCTTCGGCGTACCGGTGACGTTGGAGACCGTGTCCAGGTCGTACCGGGCGTAGTGCTGCTTGACGAGCTGATACACGCAGCGCGGATCCTGCAGCGTCTTGTCCTTCAGGGCGACGCCGTCCGCGTCGGTCTTGTAACTGAACGTCGCCTTGCTGTACGCCCGCGTGGCCGCGTCGTAGCCGCTGAACAGCCCCGTCGCGGCGTCGAACGCGTAATCGTCGTGGATGATGTAGCCGGCATTGGTGTACTCGGCTACGTACTCCGTCTGGATGATGTCGTTGGACAGGATGTAGTTGAGCATCCCGCCCAGAAAGGCGATGTCCGTTCCGCTGCGCAGCGGGGCGTAAACGTCGGCCTTGCTCGAGGTCCGCGTGAAACGCGGGTCCACGTGAATCAGCTTCGCGCCGCGCACGCGGGCCTCGGTGATCCAGCGGAACGAGATGGGGTGGTTCTCCGACGCGTTCGATCCCATGATCAGGATCACGTCGGCGTTCTTCAGGTCGATCCAGTGGTTCGTCATCGCACCCCGCCCGAAGGAAGTCGCCAGACTGGCGACGGTGGCGGAGTGTCAGTTCCTGGCCTGATGTTCTATGTACACCAGCCCCAGCCCGCGCAGGAACTTCTGGTACAGCCAGCATTCCTCGTTGTCCATCGCGGCGCTGCCCAGGGACGCGATCCGCAGGGTGCGATTCACCGTCTGGCCGCTCGCGTTGACCGTCTCGAAGGTGGCGTCCCGGACGTCCTTGATCCGCCGGGCGATCAGCGGCACCGCCTCCTCCCAGGTCATGTCCTGCCACTCGGTGGCGAACGGGGCCCGGTACTGCACGGTCTTCAGGCGGTTGGGATTGTTGGCCATCTGGTACAGCGACGAGCCCTTGGAGCAGGCACTGCCCTCGTTGATGGGGTGCTCGGCGTCTCCCTCGATGTTGATGACCTTCCCGCCCGCCGCGTGCACCACGAAGCCGCATCCCACCCCGCAGTATGGGCAGATCGTCGTGGTCCGCGTCGCCTCCGTCAGGTTCTTGCGGAGCGAAACGGCGTGCGCCCGCACCGGCTCGAGCAGAAAGCCCATGCCGGTGACCGCCACGCCCGCTGTCACCGCCGACGTCTTCAGAAACTCCCTTCGCGTCAGCAACATTCGGTACCTCCTCACACGTGACCCAGTACCTTTAAGACTCCCCTGATTCCGTGATTGACCGGCTCGTCGCCGCTTCGCCGCGCCGCCCATCGCGCAGCGACCCCCCTCGCGCCGTGGGCGGTCCGCTCCAGGAACCGGCGAGTCTAGAAACCCAGTCCCCCTTCGTCAACGGGAAACGGTTCCTAAACCCTTGTTCCGAAAGGAGTTCGGATATGCTTGGCAAAGCATATCGACCGACGCTACCAGCGACCCTCCGGACCGTCTTGTTGATCGGTCGGGTCTATTACCGCGCGCCGCGCCGCCCCGGTGTTCTCAGGTCGACGATGATGAGGTTGGCGCGGATCTTCTCGATACGTCGTGAAGCGGGAGAAACCGCCGGGGTAGGTTACGACGACGTACCCGGTGCGGTTGGGGGGCGGCGTGGCCTGCCGCGCCCCGCGACCGGGTTCCCGGTAATGTGGTTGTGGCTATCCCGTGAATCCGATCTGGAACGCGGCGAAGTCCTTCAGATCGACGTCCGTGTCGCCATCGAACTTCACGCAGTCACACGTCGGCGGCACCGGGCCTGCCCCCGGACCGGTCAGGCACTGCTGGAACCGTATGTAGTCGTTCCTGTCGATGTCGCCGTCCTCGTCGCAGTCGCCCGGCTGAACGTCGATGCAGCCGACCCATTCGGCAATCCGGCTGGCCAGCTCGTCACCGACAAGCGTGAAAAACCCGCCCACGTAGAGGCTGGGGCCGATTGGTGTGCCCGCCGGCGCGACGGCCAGAGTCTGTACTTCGTCATTGGAGCCGTCGCCCAAGGCCGACCACGTCTGCGTCTGATGGTTCCAGCGCGCTATGCACGCGATGGGCGCCCCGCCGGCGGTCGTGAATTCGCCGGCGGCGTACAGCTTCGCCCCACCCCCCGTACCGTCGTCGAAGACCGCCAGAGCGTTCACGCGCTCGTTCATGCCGTTGTTCGCCCCGCTGCCCAGCGTGGACCAGGTGGTGCCGTTCCACTTGGCGATGTAGTTGGCCGAAACGGTGCCGGCCAGGGTGAACTTGCCGCCTGCGTATAGCGCCGGCCCCGTGCCGTCGTTGAAGATCTCGAGTGCGAGGGCGTTGTTATTCAACCCGTTCCCCAAGACCGACCAGCCCAGCTCACCCTCCCAGCAGGCAATACGGTACGCGTTGAGCCCGCCGGCGGAAGTGAAGTTCCCACCCACATACAAGGCCGGCCCCACGGCCGACGCCACGTTGGTGGCCGTCAGGGCCGTGGCGTTGTTGTTCAGCCCACTACCCAGGGCCGACCAGGCCGTGCCGTTCCAGCGGGCGATCCGGTTGGCCGGCACACCGCCTGCCGTCGTGAAACGCCCCGCAGCGTACAGCGCGAGCCCGTTCGAATCGTCGAACACTGTTAGCGCCGTGACGTTGAGCCCATCGGTCATCCCACCGCCGACGGGCGACCAGGTCGTCCCGTTCCACTTCGCGATATTGCGGGCCCCGATGCCCGAAGCCGACTGGAACGAGCCCCCGACGTACAAGGCTGATCCTGTGCCGTCATCGTACACCGCCAGGGCGTACACCGCGCTGTCCACGCCCTGAGCCAGCGCTGACCACTGCGTGCCGTTCCACTTGGCGATGTTGTTGACGACGATCCCGGTGGGTCCCCCGGCCCGCTCGAAGAAGCCGCCCACGTACAAGGCGGGGCCCGTTCCGTCATCGAAGACGGCCAGTGCATAGGGCACCCCGGTAAGCCCCGGCTGACCGATAGTGGCATCCCACGCCGGCTGACAGGACTGGCCGAACGCGTCCCCTCCGCCCGCGACGACCAGTATCCCTACCACCCACCGACCCGCTGCGCGCGTAAGCTTGCTCACGACTCGTTTCCTTCCCCGAAGCACGTTGACCAGCGTGCCGGCTCCTTTTGCTCCGCGGTCCCCGGTACGTAGCGGCCGGGCCGCTTGCGTCTCGCGTGGCCCATATCAGCGGGCGCGATTCCGCGTCGCCATCGAGCCGCGGGCTTGCTCCCCTTAGCGCCGAGTGTCCAGCAGCCCGCGCGATGCTGCGCTACCCTGATTGGGCGCGGTTGTTCAGTCCCCGCCCTGATCCTCCAGGACCGTCATCCTTGCCTGTACCTCGCTGAGCTGCGCCTGCACCTGCTCCATCTGCTGACGCAACATCGTCAGGTCGCTCTCCAACGCCACGATGCGCTCCCCGCGCTGCTGCACCAGCTCGTACAGACCCTGAATGGCCGCCAGTGCCACGCCCTCGGCATCAATGGTGGAGATGTGCTCCTCGTCCGCGCCCAGGCCGAACAGGGCGTAGAAGTCCTGCGCCATCGGTCCCAGGTGGCGTACCGACGGGTCCTCCATCTGGTGGGCCCACCGATACAACGGCAACTCGACCAACTGGGTCAGCACCTCGGCTCCGTCCACCGGCACCAGATCATACTTCGCCCTGCGGTCGCTGGCATTCGTCCAGATACCGCCCAGGCTCAGGTATGCACCGGTGGACGTATTGATCATCCGGTAGCCGGACGGACCCATCTCGATGAACTGGGTGCTCGGCAGGTCGAGACGCAGGCTGCCGTTGGTGTACAGGTGCATGGACCGGTTGCCGCCCGCCCCGAGCGTCAGGGCCACGCCATCGGTGGTCCCCAGGAAGTTCACGCTGGGATTCGTTCCCGCATTGCCCTCCAGACCCCAGAAGTCGCTGCCGCCGCCTCCGCCCGTTCCCCGGCAGTCGTCGACGTCCACCGTTCCATCGCCGTTGGTATCTTCCGCCGGATCGCCGACGCCGTTGCCGTTGAGGTCCCAGCAGGCCTGCCCGGCCGCGCCTGCCGGCCCCTCCGGTCCCGCCGGCCCCTCCGGTCCCGCCGGCCCCTCCGGCCCCGCCGGTCCCTCCGGTCCGGCGGGTCCTGCAGGTCCCACCGGTCCGGGGATGCCGGTATTGCAGTCGTATACGTCGACCACGCCGTCGCCGTTCAGATCTTCCGCCGGGTCACCGACGCCGTCGGCATTCAGGTCCCAGCAGGAGATGCCCGACGCTCCGGGGACTCCCGTGTTGCAGTCCAGCACGTCCACCACGCCGTCGCCGTTCAGGTCCTCCACTGGATCTGCCACGCCGTTGCCGTTGAGGTCCCAGCAAGCCTGCCCGGGCGCCCCTGGCGCGCCTGGAACCCCGGTATTGCAGTCCAGGGCGTCGATCACGCCGTCTCCGTTGAGATCTTCATCGGGATCGCCCACGCCGTTGCCGTTCAGGTCCCAGCAGGAAACGCCCGGTGCCCCCGGGATTCCGGTGTTGCAGTCGAGCACGTCGACCACGCTGTCCCCGTTCAGATCTTCAGCCGGATCGGCCACTCCGTTGCCGTTCAGGTCCCAGCACGACAGGCCCGGCGGGCCCTGGGCGCCGGGTACGCCGGTGTTGCAGTCGAGGGCGTCGACCACGCCGTCTCCGTTGAGGTCCTCGCCTGGATCACCGATGCCGTTGCCGTTCAGGTCCCAGCACGAGATGCCTGGTGCGCCTGGGATTCCCGTGTTGCAGTCGAGCACATCGATCACCCCGTCGTGATTGAGGTCCTCCGCCGGATCGCGGACCCCGTTGCCGTTGAGGTCCCAGCAGAACGACGAGCAGTCGCGCACGTCAACCACGCCGTCGCCGTTGACGTCCTCCTCCGTATCGGCGATGAAGTTGCCATTCAGGTCCCAGCACGATGTCCCCGGAATTCCAGTGTTGCAGTCGAGCACGTCGACCACGCCGTCGAGGTTGAGATCCTCCGCGACATCACGCACGCCGTTCTGGTTGAGGTCCCAGCAGGCGAGACCGGCCGGTCCCGCCGCTCCTTGTCCGCCGCTGGCGCCGCTGGGGCCCGTTGGCCCCGTCGCTCCTGTGGGTCCCGGTTGGCCTGGCGCTCCGGCGCAGTCTTCCACGTCCACCACACCGTCACCGTTGAGGTCCTCTTCGTCGTCCCTCGCGCCGTTGCCGTTCAAGTCCCAGCACGACTGTCCCGGGTCGCCCTTCGCACCCTTCTCGCCGGGAGGACCGGCCGGTCCCGCCGGACCTGCCGGGCCTTGCGGCCCCGTTTCTCCGGCCAGCCCCGCGGCGCCCGGCTCGCCGGCACCACCCGGCAGACCCAGGCAGTCGAGGGCGTTCCAGTTGCCGTCCCCATTGATGTCCTCTTCAGGGTCCGGCTTGCCGTTGTCGTTGGTATCCCAGCAATGCACACCCGGCGCGCCTTCTTCGCCGGGTATCGGCTGCCCCGTGCCGGGGTCGTCCGGGCCCGTGTCCGTAGGGCAGCCTGCCAGCAACACGGCCAGTGCGCACAGCACTCCGGTACCACACGCCAGTCGTGCCTGCTGCCCCAGAAGCCAACCCAGTTTGTACTTCCTCCGATTCCACCGCGCGCCCATGCCGCACCTTCCTTCCCGTCTGCGCGAGCGTCAGCACAAGCTGCGTCCGGTTGCCGGAACACAGTCGATTATAGCGCCTTCGCTAAACTTACTCACGTCCGCGCATGTTCACGCCCCATATTACCATCCAGGTCTCATCTTTGAAAGCCTAATTTTCCGGATTCTGTTTCACCAGGTGACCGAAATGCCCAAAACTACCAGAGGTCCGATCGCACCTTATCCTGTTCCGTCGAAAGCGACGCCGAGTAGGGCAAGAACGCTCCTGGATCAGTCGGGAGGGCCGGGAACGCAGGTAGGCCCCTCGCCGGTGCGGTGTCAACGGCAGTGTGATGCCTGCGCGCCTGCACCCAACCAGCCCCGCTCAGCGGCGCAGGCAGCGCATTCGGAATATAGTACCTATTTCAACGCCACGCGATCCGATGGATCGCGGCCGCTCGGCCCGTTGCAGCGGCCTGGGTCGACCTACCGGTTGTGGACGCCGCGCCAGACGATCAGGCGCTGCTCGATTACGGCCTTGTCTTCCGGCAGGCCGGTGTCTTCGACCTTCAGGCCGCTGCCTGCCGCGATATCGAGCACGCCGTCCCCGTCGATGTCCCCCACGGAGACGCCGGCCGTGAACGCCAGCCCGGTGGTGGGCAGCCCCGTATTGGGCGCGAACTTCCAGTGGCCCTGCCCGTCGCCGAACAGGGCGAACACTCCCCGCACGTGTCCAGGGTCAAGGGTCATCCGGCCGGAGACCACGATATCAACATTCCCGTCGCCGTCCAGGTCGCCGAGGGCGAGGCCGACGGCTCCACCGATCAACTCAGGAAACACGTCGTCCGCCTTCGTCCAAGCCTGGTCGGCCTGCTGGAAGTAGACCTCGGGACCGTCCACCCAGTTGGCCACCGCGATGTCCGGTCGGCCGTCGTGGTTCACGTCCGCGACGTCGATACCCGTGTAGATCCCGCGTAGCGACGGTGAGGGTAAACCAAAGGCCGCCGGCGTCCACTTGCCGTGACCGTCATTGTGCCAGACGCGGGGACCGTCGGCATATGAGGACACGACGTCCAAGGCGCCGTCGCCGTTCATGTCCGCCAGGAGCACGCGATTCGCCCAACCGGTAGCGGGCAACGCGCCCGGCGTGTGCGTCCAGTTTCGACCGGAGCCGTCGCCGAGGTACACGTTGATGCCGCCCTCGTCGCTGGCGCAGGCGACGATGTCGATGCAGCCGTCGCCGTTCACGTCACCGGTGGCGAGGTCCTCGGCGCCGAGGTGCATCTGGCCCATGGGGTCTTCCGGATCAACGCCGGGCGGACACAGGCCGGCTGTCACCGCTTCCCAATGTCCCTGTCCGTCTCCGAGGTACACGAAGACGCCGCGGCAGTGGTCGGCGACCGCGAAGTCCAAGTGACCGTCGTGGTTGACGTCCACGAAGCTCAGCCCCCCGCCGCACGATGGGAAGCGCGACGCCAGCGCGGCGTCCCACTTCTCCCAGGTGCCGGTTCCGTCCCCCAGCCAGAGGTGCGGTCCGTCGCCGAGGCGGGCCATGGCGGCCAGGTCCACGTGACCGTCGAGGTTAGCGTCAACAAAGACCGGATCGCACTTCCACATCCCCGTAGTGGGCAGACCCTTGGCGCAGAGCGTGTAGGCCGCGGGCGGTGGCGGCGGAGCCACGACCGGGGGCGGTGGTGCGGTGGTGTCGCCGGGCGCCTGCGGGCCCGGACCCGTCACGACCGGCCCCGGCTGGGGGCGGTGGCATCCGCTGAACACGACCACAATTCCCAATAAGCAGAGCCAGCTTGCCGTTCGCACGGTTATCTCCCAGTGTCAACGTTCACAATGTCCAGGTACCATTGCCCGTCGATGCGCACCCACTTCTCGTTATTCGTCGATCTCGTGGCCGGCATCTTCGTCAGGCTCGGGTCGCGCAGCTTGTGCTCGTAGGTAATGCGCACCACGCCGCGATCACTCAGCACTTCGACCCAATGCACCTCAAAGGAGCGGAACTCAAGCGCCTCGAAGCCCGCCTCCAAGTCCTCGCGAGAAACGGTCTCCCGATCACGCGGGTCGGTCAGCTCGTAGAGGTGGTCCCACTCGCGCGCGATCTGGGCACGGGCGGCCTCCTCCGCGCGCGTGCGCAAGAGTTGCTCCTGGGCGGCGTCCCGCTCCGGCGGGGCGGCCGGGTAGTTGTCCAGGTTCTTCTTGGAAACGGGATACCATTCCCCTTCCGCCACGCGCCACTTCTCCCAGTGGTGCGCGGGACGGGCCGGGATGTCCCGGTATTTGCGCACCGCGAGACTGGCATTCACCTCGACCCAGCCGCAGGTGCCCTCGGTCAGGACGCGCCCCAGGTCGAACGAGCGCACCACGAAGGGCTCGTTCTTGCTCGACCATTCCCCATAGGCGTCCACGGTAGCCCCCCCGCGGTCGTCGGGATCCAGGAACTCGAACGCCGTCGCCCAGTCTTCGCGTTGCCGCGCGTCCCACAAGCGCGCGGCCCGCGCCCGCAGGCGGGCCTCCGGGTTCGACTGTTCAGCCTTCGTGTCAATCCGCTCCGACCGCGGCCCACAGGCGGGCAGCATCCCACCCAGGCCCAGCAGCAATCCTAGGCTCGACGTGAGTAGCAGTCGCGGCCAGGCTCCCCGCGCACGTCCGCGCCGACCGTCGCAAGCTTTGCAGTTTGTACTCAACAACACGGGCTTTCTCTGCACTCGAACTGTTGACCTTCGCGGCCGACGACCACGGCGGTGCCGGCGCTGGTTCCGAATCTGTGGCGGTGGGGTATCCAAACGCCTCGAACCGTGCAGAGTATAACCGCCGCCGGTGCATTCACCAATACGTCACGTGCTTTGTGTGACGCCGTGATGACATTCCGGCGTTGCGGATGCGGTGGTGCGACTGCTGCCCGCCGCGACGTGCGTCTGAACCCGTTAATATCGGACGAAAATGAAGAGGGGACCTCACTGATCCTGGGCTCGGCTGCTGCAACCGGCGGCCGCGACCGCGAATCAGTGACGTCCCCTCTTGCGTTAGCTCACGTCCCGAGCCGCTCTCCGGGCGTCGCCCTGTTACTGCGCTCGCTCAACGGATGCGGGCGGCTGGCTCCTGGAACAACTCCGGCGGCGGGACCTCGGGGTCGTACCGAATGCAGCCCGCCTCCTCGCCCATCCCCACGAGGTTCACTCCTGCTATCTCAACATCGACGCCCCCGAAAGTCAGCAACTTGGCAGCGACCCCGAGCAGGGGGCTGGGAATGCTGGCAGCGCCGCAAACCGTCGCGCTCGCCAGGCCGTCGATGCGGGCCTTCCCCTTGTTCGTCTGCAGGTGTGGCCGCAGGAAATGGTTGGGCGCGCTGTAGCGGCTCAGGAGCTGCTGGTCCCAGTGCGTGATGCACCGCTCGGTGTTCGAGAACTTCACCTCGTTCTGGTTCCAGATGTCGAACTTGGCCTTGGTGACGGTCGGACCAGTGGTCTCCTGCCGCAGGTCGATGATCATCGGCAACAGGGTCAGGTCGGTGTCAATGTCCACGACATGCGTGCCGGAGTCCAGCGCGTTGGCGCCCACGGCGTAGAAGTCGAGCATCAACTGCGTGGGGCAGGCGTCGTACTCGAAGCCGTCCAGGCTGAGCACCTCCGGGTCGCCTGGCACCGGGCTACCGTGGGCTACCGCGGTGGTCTGGAACGCCCAGGCGTTGACTTCCCACGCGGCACACTCGTCGTAGTTGAGGATCAGTGCATCGCCCTTCAAGTGGTTCCAGCGGATCTTCTCACCGAGGAAATTGACCGCCCAGCCCACCACGAAACCGCGCAACACCCGGTCCGTCGAACCGTCGGTGGCGGGCCGCCCCGGCCACGTCAGCGGGTTGCCCGCGTTGAACGGCCCCCACGGTGGATCCAGGATCGTGAACGGTGCCACGTGCTTCTCCTGACCGGTAAACGCCGACCAGAAGGCTGGTTCGTTCCCCGTCAGGGCAATCTGCAATCCGATCCGGTTGTATCCGGGGTGGGCACGCTCCACAAGCACGCCCCCCGGGCCGTAGACGGCCGCGGCCGGGGGATCGCCGTTCACGAAGAAGAGCTGCACGCCCAACAGCCCCGGCGAGTCGTTGCACAGATCCAGGAACGTGTCCTGAATCAACTGGCCCGTGTTGCGGTTCCAACGCAACTCCACCTTCGGGAAGACGATCACGCTTCCCTTGGCCGTCGCGTCGCCCGTCGGGAGTGCCGTCTGCGGCGGGTTAGGCGGGTCGCCCGCTACCTCGATGCTGACCTCGTAAGTCACCGTGCAGGGGGAGACGGGGTCGTCGTCGGCAACCTCCAGGGTGAGCACATACGCCCCGGCGTTCGCGCTCTCGGTCTCCCAGCGCAGGCGCACCGTGGTAGGGGTTCCGGACGTCGCCGTGATGTGCAGACCGGCCGCCTGTGCCCCGTTCGGATCAAGGACGCGCACCGTCGTTGTCTGCGTGGGCTCCGGGCTGCTGACCTGCAGCGTGCAGTCCAGCGTCTCCGGCGCCGTGACGGCAAAGTGGTTGTGCGCAGGCAGGTTGAGGACAACCGGGCAGATATTCTGCGGAGCCGTGTCCGAGTAGCGCAGTTGTCCATCTAGTTGCGCGAGGTCTCCGGCCGCACCGCCGGGGGACTCCGGCGTTCCCGACTCAATGCGACTCGGGTCGTTCGCAACGACTGGCTGCACCTCGAGCCTCACTGCTTCCGCCGGCGCGCGCCCGGTCGTCGTCTGGGCAAGCGCACCCGGTGTTCCCTGAAGTGCCAGGAGCGCTCCTTCAGCGAGCAGGAGGGTAAGCAACCAAGTCAGGCGTTGCGTCGCGTCGGTGTATCGTCTGGTGGACACAGCGGCGAACATGGAACTGCTCCTTTCCTTAGCAGTTGGCCGGCGCACCGCAGTCACTGAGTGACCGCGCGCACCGCTGCGCGCATGCAGCGCATCCGCGTTGCAGCGTAGGCTTGCGCCCGCCGCTCGACTACATCGCCGAATCGCGCACGCGCGTGAGCCTGTGGTAGTTGCCTCGGAGAGCGCCGCACCGGGGAGCCAATGACGCCCATCATCCCGCGCACCGCCTCCGGGCCTGCCAAACTACCCTAGGAACGATGTTATCGGAACTACCGCTTTGTTGTCAAGGAAAACTGCCCAGATTTTCAAACGAGTTGCCCAGCCGGTGCGAATCAGGTAGGGCTGGACGGCTGGGTGGGTGGCTACCGGGTCTTCCCGGGGCGACCCATGTGAGGACACGGCGGCCGGGACATCTGACGGGGGTCGGGTCTGTGGTGCGGTCCGCGGCGGAAGCGGAATGCTCGGCCGGTCGGCCCCTCCCCGTCGGGCCGGGAGCCGCGGCGTCGGCCCCGGGGGGGGAAGACGCGGCGCAAAACAGAGGCAGCGACCACCACGTAGGCCGTCGCTGCCTCAGAGTTGGAGCGACTAAGCGCTCAGCTTACCGGATGCTGGCCTTCACACCCTTCACCGGAGCCACAACCGGCACGGTGGTCGGGAAGAGCTCAGGCGGCGGGGCGAGCAGATCGTAATGCACACAGCCGGTCTGCGTACCCATACCCACCAGGTTGATGCCGGCCATCGCCGTATCGGCGCCGGCCGTGAAGTCCAGGATCAGGGCCCGAACGCCCAGCAACGGAGTGTCGATGCTGTCCGGGCAGACCGAGCTGGCCATCCCGTCGATGCGGGCCTTACCCTTGTTGGTGCCGAGGAAGAACCGATAGAAGCTGTTCGGGGCGGGGATCCCGCCGTCGCTCAGCAGTCTCTGGTCCCACTTCTTGATGCACCACTCGGTGTTCGAGAACTTCACCTCGTTCTGGTTCCAGATGTCGAATTTGGCCTTCGTCTTGACCCAGCCGTTGCTGTCCTGCCGCACGTCGATCGTCATGGGCAGCAGGGTCAGGTCAACGTCCACGTCAATGGTGTGGCCATTGTAGTTCAGGCCCGTCGAGCCGACGGCGTAGAAGTCCATCAGCAGCAGGTCGAAGCAGTAGTCATACTCGACACCGTTCAGGTTCAGGATGCCCGGCGTGCCCGTCTGCGCGCCGTGAGCCACCGTCTCCGTCGCCTGGAACGCATACGCATTGTACTCCCACGCTGCGGCATCACTGTAGTTGATGATCAGGGCATCGCCCTTCAGGTGATTCCAACGAATCTCCTCGCCGTTGGCGTCAATCGCCCAGGCCAGGACGAAGCCGCGCAGGACGCGGTCACCCGAGCCATCGGGAGCCGGACGGCCCGGCCAGGTCAGCGGGTCGGCGATGTTGAACGGACCCGCGGCCGGGTCCAGAACCGTGAACGGAGACACGCCCTTCTCCTGGCCCGTCAAGGCGGACCAGAAGGCCGGCTCATTGCCCGTCAGGGCGATCGCGTTGTCCACCCAGTTGCACCCGAAGTGGGCGCGCTCGATCAGAGTGCCACCGCCATCGTAGACGGCCTCGGCCGGATCATCGCCGTTCACGAAGTACAACTGAACGGCCACGAAACCCGGGTAGTCGTTGCTCATGTCCAGGAAGGTATCCTGGATGAGATTGCCCGAGGGCATCTCCCACCGCAGCTCAACCTTGGAGTACACCAGGAAGCTACCCTTCTCGCTGGCGCTCACACGGTCCAGCGCGAACACCGGCGAAACCAGAATCGCCGCCGCGCAGAGACCAATCAGAATGGCATTACGTGTCATCGCTTACTCTCCTTTTCTCTCCTCACACGTTGGTTCGTGCCACGCGGCAGCGAACCGAAAACAGGTGTCTCAAAGCCTTCTATCGTTCACGCTCCCACAACACGGACGTTGGGACGATGCCGCCAGGCAGGTTATCGAGTGCCCGTCGTCATCGTCCAGCACCTCGCCAGAAGCTCCTTGCCACCTCCTTTCTGCCCTCTCTCCGCGACGTCCGGAGGGACGCCCCGACGATACGCGTCCGCGCTACGTCGAGCTGTTCTAACCTCCGGTGCCTGGGCCGCCTCGTCCCAGCCACCCATTCTTCCGGTTTTCTCGCGGGCGAACTCCGCCCGTTCCCACTGTTACGCAAACGCGAGGCCGCGCATCATCCACGCCACCAACCGAGGTACGTCGTGCCCCTCGCACGTCGCAACGCTTCTGTTGTGGGCCTCGTACAATCCCCCTCCGCGGACCGGCTCGCCGGTGTCCGCAGCGCCAAACCTCCGTTCACCTTCAGGGCGAGAGTTCGTTCAACGGACCTCATCCACTTCCCCAAAGCTCGCAACTTCCCCAGCGTTGCCATCAGTCTTGCGAGCGGGCGTTGCCTCCTTCACGCTACCCTAATCGCCTCCGTCACCGCCGCTGCTTCACCTCCGCCTTGGGATGCCGTTGCGGCGGCACCGAGTTCTCATAACTGGCTTTCGGCGTTCTCGGACCACTATGTCCAGAGGCAACCACAGAACTGACAACCTAACCTCATCGCCTCTTCCGGTTCACCACCCTCATCGTGTGTCCGGCCTCACACTCCCTACTTTAACCGGTCGCCACGATTATAGGTCACAGGGGGCAGTTTAGTTGATTCACCCTACGTTGTCAACTAGATTTCGGACCTTGCAAACTTTTTTTCGGGCGTTGGGCCGCCTCGTCTGGCCCCCGAACCGGCCAGCCGGGGCCCGGATTTATCGGCCCGGAAGTGTACTAGTTATCTTACTTGATGTCAATGCAAACGGATGAAATCGAGTCGTTCTCCACGTCCCGGGGGGCCCTGGGTGGCGGAAAACCGGGTTCGCTGCCATCTGGGGTAGGGGCAAACCATCCCCAGGACGCCTCGAAGGGGTCTAGGCTGGCGCCGGGGGGGACGGGGGGCCCGCCACGCCCGGACGCGGTTGGCGGGGGCGCCGGTGGCGCAACTTCGGGAGGCCGGCTGGTGCGAACAGGGAGAATGGTGAGATGGAAGGTCGCGGCGGCTCTACCGGGCGTGCCGATTGGCGGCCTCGCGACGGCAGAACGTTCGACGCGCGCCGCAACCTCGTCGCTGGAGGGTCAATCCTGCGAGTGCAGCATCATGGCGTGTGGTTGTTGCCGGAGTTGCTCGGCGAGGGGATGAAGCCGAGCGAGGCATGTCCCTTGGCGAGCGTGACGATGACGGCGGTCCGCCCGGCGAGCACATCGTCCAGCAGGACGCCGACAGTCTGGGCGCGCCAGCCGCGCAACAGGCCGGGTGTCCCGGCGCTGGGTGGCGAGCCACGAAGGCGATAACGCACCAGCTCGGTGATGGATTGCTTCGTGGCGCAGAGGGCGTAGGCGAGTTTATTGGTCTGGCAGTAGGCGCGGACGACGGCCGTGGCAAAGTTGATGAAGGTGCTTTCGTGTGGGACATCCGGCTGACGCGGTCCGCGGGTGGGCCACTGGTCGCTGGGTAACTGGACGGCCTGTTGGACGGTCTCGCACAGGCTGCGGATGTCTCGACGGCTCAGATTCACACCGCGCAGGCTGCCGATCTCCTCGGGTGTTTGCAGGCCGTGGCGCGCGACTTCCAAGAGAAGGTGATCCTTGAGGACGGTGCGTGCCGGGCGGTTGCGTTCTCGGGCGACAATGTCGCGCCAAGCGAGGATGTGTTCGGCGACGGCCATCTGGCGGGGAGCGAGGGCGCCGAGGCCCTTGGGACGTTTCACGGGCGCCTCTTGCGTATGCTGTTGTTGGACGGCGGCTTCCAGGTGGTCGAATTCCTCGCGGGCCCAGGAGAGGCGCTTGTGCCGGGTGAGCAGGCGGTGCAGTTTCTGCTGGACGGGAAGGAGGTAGGCAACGTCCTCGGCCGCGTAGCGTATCTGCTCGTCGGAGAGAGGCCGGCGACGCCAGTCGGTGAGCGTTCGGGACTTGTGCAGGCGGACGCCCAGGGTGCTCTCCACGAGCTTCTGGAGGCTGAGAGGGTAATCGAGGCCGACGAGACCGGCGGCGATCTGGAGGTCGAAGACGTTGGCGGGTGGGAGGTTCGTCTGCTGCACGAAGAGGGCAAGGTCCTCCTGCCCGGCGTGCACGATGGTCTGGACGTTGCGGTCGCACAGCAGGGCCCAGACGGGCTGGAGGTCCAGGCCACGCTTGGGGTCCACAAGGGCGACCGTCGTGGTGCTGGAAAGCTGGAGCAGGCACAGTTCGGACTGGTAGCGGTCTTCCATCACGAACTCGGTGTCGAAGCCGAAGCTGCCTTCCGCGCGGATGGCGACGCAGAGCCGTTCGAGTTGGGCCTGGTCCTCAATGAGCACCGTCTCCAGTGGCGGCAACGAGGGCTTGGACATGCGGGTCTTCCCGAGTCGGCGATGCAGGAAACCGGGACGCGAGCAACGGTGCGCCGGGTTGCCCGCTCCGGGCCGACGGTCGGCCCATGATACCCGGTGCACGTCCGGTTGCCAGAGCGGTGGGACGAGGGACCGTGGGTTTGTCGGGGAGGTTTCGAGACGCGGGACGTCGGACTTCGCCTACATCGGCTGCGGGGGGCTAGCGCTACCGCCGCGGGGGGCCGATGTTGCAGGACGCAGGGTGCTGACGTTGCGAGCCCGTAGCGCTGCAACTGGATGGGATGGTCCGCGGGGTGGCGTACGAGGGGACGCGAGGCTTCTGGGGGCGGCAGAGAGGGGTTGCGTGGTGCCGACGGGCGTGGCGCTGAGTCAGTCGTCGCGGAGGAGACGGGCTGGTAACGCGTCCCCGGAGGGCACTGCGCTGCGAACGCCGCTTGCGGGCGTTTACGTCGGCGCCGGGACCCGGAAAGCTCGGGCGATGACCGAGAGCCGAACCGCCCCCAGCGGTCGGTCACGGGGTGGGCCCGTGGCCGAGGTGACTCACCTCGTGCCGCACCGGCACGCGGTCGGGAAACGCGCGGGGCGTTGGCGGGCTGGGCCTGTGTTCGAGGGTCTCTCCGGCGAAGAGCAGGGGGTGTCTGGTCAGGGGCATCTGCGTTCCCCCGCGTTCAAGGGGGTGGGCTGCGCCCACCTCGCAACATATCCCCGTTGTGAAGGGCTAGGCGGCCCTGCCGGTCGAAAGACCCGCAGTGAATCGCGAATCCCCCTGCCGGACGCCGCCAAGCCCGTCCGCTGCGGGTACCTGTCCTGAGCACAGGCCGCAGGTGCCAACCTGTCTGACGCTTGTGAGAGCGTCACCGTCTGTGAAGGTGCGGGCGCGGATTGCCGTGGTGGGTGGGGCCAGTACAATCGATATGGATCGGGCGGGGCGGTGGAAGGGCGCCGGGGTGCGTTGCGGGTGCCCGGGGTTGGCCGCCCGCCCGGGGACAGGAGCGAACACGATATGGCCGAACCTGCGGCAGCCGTGCCGGAACGTATTCACAATCATCCGCTCATTGACGAGATGCAGGACTCGTACCTGACCTACTCGATGAGCGTCATCATGTCGCGGGCGCTGCCGGACGGGCGCGACGGGCTGAAGCCCTCGCAGCGGCGCATCCTGGTGGCGATGAACGACCTGAACTTAGGCCCGCGCGCCCAGACGAAGAAGTGCTCGAAGATCAGCGGTGATACCAGCGGTAACTACCATCCGCACGGCGACGCGGTGATCTACCCGACGCTGGTGCGGCTGGCGCAGCCCTGGAACATGCGGGAAACGCTGATCGAGGGGCAGGGGAACTTCGGTTCGATCGACGGGGACCCCCCGGCCGCCATGCGGTACACCGAGGCGCGCATGACGCACGCCGCGGTGGCGATGCTTGAGGACCTGGAGTATGAGACCGTCGACTTCGTCCCCAACTACGACAACTCGCGGGAGGAGCCGACGGTCCTGCCGGGCAAGTTCCCGAACCTGCTGGTGAACGGGGCGACGGGGATCGCGGTGGGGATGGCCACCGCCCTCCCGCCGCACAACACGGCGGAGGTCTGCGATGCATTGCTGGACTGTCTCGCCAACCCGCACATCACGCTGGACGAGCTGATGCGGATCGTGCCGGCGCCGGACTTCCCGACCGGCGGGCAGATCTGCGGGCTGGGGGGGGTGCGGGAGGCCTACGCCACCGGGCGCGGCAGCGTCGTGATGCGCGGTCGCGTGCGCGTCGAGGAGAGCAAGAGCGGCAAGCGGACGATCGTCATTTACGAGATTCCCTTCGGCGTGCTGCGGAGCACGATCACGGAGCGGATCGCGGCGGCGGTGAAGAGCGGGCAGATCAAGGACGTGGCGGCCGTCAACGACGCCTCCGATCGCAAGTCCCCGGTGCGCATCGAGATCGACCTGAAACGGGAGGCGAACGAAGACGTCATCATCAACCAGCTCTTCCAGTACACGCCGCTGCAGAGCCACTTCCACATCATGAACATCGCGCTGGTGGACCGCCAGCCGCGGACGTTGTCGCTCAAGCAGCTTCTGGAACTGTACCTGGACTACCGGCGGGAGGTGATCCGGCGGCGGACGGCGTTCCTGCTGCGGCGGGCCAAGCAGCGGGCGCACATTCTGGAAGGGATCATCCTGGCGGTGGGGGACATCGACGCGATCATCGAGCTGATCAAGAAGTCGCCCGACGTCCCGTCCGCGCGTGCGGGCCTGATGGCGAGGGCGCTGCGGCTGAAGGAGGAGATCGCCCTGCGCAAGCTGCTGCCGGAAGTCTTCGTCAGGCGCTGCACCGGGGCGGACTATCACCTGACGCACGTGCAGGCGGACGCGATCCTGGGTATGCAACTCCAGCGGCTTACCGGGCTGGAGGTGGAAAAGCTGGCCGCTGAGTACCGTAAGCTGGTGGAGGAGATCGACCGGTACGAGGCCATCCTGCGGGACGAGCGCCTGGTGCACCAGTTGATCGAGGCGGACCTGATGGAACTGCGCAGGAAGTTCCCCGACCCCCGGCGCACGGAGATCGTCGGCGCCGTCGAGGACTTCCGCATGGAGGAGCTGATCCCCGACGAGCAGGTGGTGGTGACGATCTCGCACGAGGGGTACATCAAGCGGACGGACGTGGATACGTATCGCAAGCAGGGCCGCGGCGGGCGCGGCGTGCGCGGCGGAGCAGCCAAGGAGGGGGACTTCCTTGAACATCTCTTCGTCGTTTCGACTCACGACACGCTGCTGTTCTTCACGAGTCGGGGGCGGTTGTACTGGCTGCGCGTGTACGAGGTGCCGGTGATGAGCCGCACGTCGCGCGGGCGGTCGATCGCCAACCTGCTGCGCATGCGCGAGGGGGAGACGCACCGGGCGGTGCTCCCGGTGCGCGAGTTCGAGGAGGCGTACGTGTTCTTCGCCACGGCCAAGGGGACCGTGAAGAAGACGCCCATCCAGGCGTTCAGCCGCCCGCGGGCGGACGGGATCATCGCCATCAACTTGGATCCCGACGACACGCTGATGAACGCGGAGCGCACCGCCGGGACGAACGAGATCGTGCTGGGGACGCGGCGGGGCATGGCCATCCGGTTCGAGGAGAGCGACGTGCGGGCGATGGGGCGGGCGGCCCGCGGCGTACGCGGCATGACCCTGGCTGCCGATGATGCCGTGGTGTCGATGGTGGCGATCGAGCCGGGGGCCTCCGTGCTGACGATCTGCGAGAACGGCTATGGCAAGCGCACGGCCATCGAGGAGTACCGCAAGACGCGGCGCGGCGGCAAGGGCGTCATCAACATCCGGGCGACGGAGCGCAACGGTGACGTGGTGGCCATTCGCGCGGTGCAGGATGAAGATGAGCTGATGTTCATCACGGCCAACGGGTTCATGCTGCGTACGGACCTGTCGGCCGTGCGCGAGATCGGACGGGCGACGCAGGGCGTCCGGCTCATCCGGCTCGAAGAGGACGACAAGGTGGTGGCCGTCGCCAGGATCGTCAAGGAGGAGGACGAAGAGGAGGACGCCGGTTCGCCGGAGTCGGCCGAGACGGCGGCGGACCGAGGGGGGGAGACGGCAGAAGGCAGCGTGCCGGACGCCGGCGCGGCGGACGTACCGCCGGCCACGGATCCGACCGCCTCGGCGGACGCACCCGGGGAAGCCGGTCCGGTGTAGAAGGGTACGAGGGTGGCGACACTCGCACGCAGCCCCCTGACGGCATGGCGGCGCTGCGCTTGGCCATGCCACCCCGTGGGGGCGCGGCGGTCTGCCGTCGGTACGGGGCGGTTCCAGAGGGAGCGCCCCGGCGCGGGGCCGATGAAAAGCAACGGCAGCTTGGAGGACAGGCCGATAGAGCGAATAATGGAGGGAACGCCGGCGCGGGTGGTTGCCGGCCCCGGATGGCGGCGGGGGGCGAGCGAGGGCGGCTCACGAACAGAAGGGATGCAGTCATGATCGGTCAGCGAACGGGTGGGCTTGCGATCGTAGTGCTGGTGGCCTGCGTGGCGTGGGCGTCGTCGGTGAGCGGGCAGGTGATCATCACGACGCCGGTGTATGAGAGCGCGGGCGCGGAGGCGGTGGCGGAACGAGCGCCGGGCCACATGGTGAACGCCGGGTTGGCGCAGTACAAGGCGGCGCACGACAGCATGCTGTTTGCGCACCCCGAAGTGACCTTTGAGATGCAGCCTTCCGTGCGCTCCCAGGCGTTGGCGGAGATGGCGCGGATCATGTTCCAGGCGATCGAGGATGCGATTACCGCTATCCACAACGTTGTGCTGTTACGCGGCGGGCGCGTGCCGACTGTGCTGCCGGACGTGATTCCCGCGCCGGACTTCGGCGGCGGCAGCAGTGCGAATTCGTCGGGGAACAACTCCGCAGACAGCAGCTCGACCACCGTGGACCTCAGCGGCGTGGATCTCAGCGGCGTGGACCTCAGCAATCTGGACTTGGCCGGGTTGTTGGGCAGCAGTTGATGGGTCGGTGCGGGCGACGAGGCGGCAGCCGGTTGAAAGGGTCCGGGTCCGCAGCGGGTGCTCTGAGCGCCGGACGATCCGGCAACGTCTATGTCGGCCGTGGGGCGCCCACGCTGGCTGGGCGAGGTTCGCTGAGCCCGCCCGGTGGCGTCGATGGGGGTGCGGCGTGGGCCCCGGGGGAAGGCGCGGGGGAAAAGACCGGGTAGGAGTGAACCGCACCCCGCCGTTCCTGCGTATATAGTGCAGGCTAGGCAGAGCAGTCAGCGGGAGGGGTTCGCATGTCGAACGAACCGCTCGCGGCGGCGCGCAATCTCTACATCCGGCGCTGGGGCGAGATGGGCGCAAGCTGGGGGATCAGCCGCACCATGGCGGAGATCCACGCCCTGTTGTACCTCGCGCCGGAACCACTGTGCACGGATGACGTGATGCGGCACCTGGAGGTGTCGCGCGGCAATGCGAGTATGAACCTGCGCCAACTCGTGAACTGGGGGTTGGTGCAGCGGGTACATCGACGGGGAGACCGGAAGGAGTATTTCCAGGCGGATACGGACGTCTGGCAGATGTTCGAGACGATCAGTCGGGAACGTCGCCGCCGGGAAGTCGAGCCGATCGTGGAGACGATCGAGCGTTGTCGGACCATGGTGGCGGAGGAACGGGAGCGGTTGAGCGGTCCGCCCCGGGCCCTCGCGGACCAGTATCAGCGCCGCTTCGACGAGATGCTCGAGTTCTTCGAGGCGATGAACCTGGTCGCGAATCTTATCGCTCGCGCAGGCCCGGTGGGGGTGCGGGGTTTGGCCCAGGGGTTGGAAGACGCGGCGAGTGCCACGCCGTCGGGACGACCGGTTTGAGTCGGCAGCGGGCGCTGCCGATATAGCCTTTAGGCGTGTCCGAGCGGGCTCGGCACCGATATTTGGCGGTCGTCCGATAACAATTTACTTCACAACTCCGGTAAATGTGGTATATTCTACCCATGGGGCTACAGTCGGCCGAACGCCAAGGAGGATAGGATGGATCTTTCAGACCGACTTGAGCAATTCACCCAAGAGTTTCCGTTTCCCTGGTCCACGGCTCCCGGCGCGCTGCCAGATGAGCCGTGTCGGCGGCTCGAGGCCGAGACGACGCAGGCTTTGATGAACTTCGAAGCGTTCGTCGAGCGGTTCCGCGAGCAACTTGCGCTGCGGGACGAGCGAAGCGTTGCAGGGACGCCGACTCTGGTCTCGTAGTGCGCCCGGGAGTGGAGGTTGCGTGCCGAGGGGGTGCGACCGGCGGGAAGGGTGTAGGGCAGGTACGGGTAGTCCAAGCGGCCCCGGTTGTACGTAGCGGGGCCTTTCGTCATTTCTGACCGCGATTGGCATCTGGTACATCGCTGAGTTTCGGGGGTGGTATCGGCCCTTTGATGTGACACTCAGGGCATGCCTACGGTCCGTCTTCTGTGGCTCGTTTACACGGCGGCACTTCTCGATAGCACAGAACGTAGAAGGGACTTCGCTCGGGACCGGCATGCAGCGGAGTGCATGTGCGGCGGCAACGCCCGACGGCGAAGGGGGCGCGAGCGACCGGCGCCCGAGGCGGGTTCCTTGACAGCACAGGTGGGGCTCCTAGCATGCGGTGCGCGGGGGCCTTGGCATGGGAACGGAGGTGATTCGCGTAGAGCCGGGCGTGGATCCGGCCGCGGCCGTGGAGGCAGCGGCGGCCGTGCTGCGCCGCGGTGGGCTGGTGGGGTTACCAACCGAAACGGTGTACGGCGTCGGTGGGCGGGCGGACCTCGAGTCGGCCAGGCGCGCGTTGCATGAGGTGAAGGAGCGGTCGGCGGGGAAACCGTTTACGGTGCACATTGCCTTGCCGGGCGAGGCGGAGTGGTACGTGCCGGGGCTGCGGGGGGTTGGGGCAAGGCTGGCACGCAAGGGCTGGCCGGGCCCGTTGACTCTGCTGCTGCGCGTCGCGGAGATGCAGCCTGCCCCGGCGTTGGCGGGGCTGGACGCGGAGACGCCGGAGGCGCTGTACCATGAGGGCGTGATCGGGCTGCGCTGCCCGGACCATAGGGTGGCGCAGGCGATCCTGGCGAAGGCGGGGGGGCCGGTCGTGTTGGCCAGCGCCAATCGGGCGGGGCGTCGCCCGCCGGTTACGGCCGATGAGGTGCTCGCGGAACTTGACGGAAGGATGGACGTGCTGGTGGATGCCGGGCGCACGAGGCACGGGCGGGCATCCACGGTGGTGCGCGTGGAGAGCGGAAGGTATGAAATCGTCCGGGAGGGCGTGTACGATGCCCGGATGCTGGATCGGCTGGCGAGGGTGACGTTCCTTTTTGTATGCACGGGCAATACGTGCCGGAGCCCGATGGCGGCGGGGATTGCCCGGAAGCTGCTGGCCGAGCGGCTGGGGTGCTCGCAGGAGGAGTTGGCATCGCGGGGTGTGGTGGTGGAGTCGGCGGGCACCGCCGGCGGTTTCGGGGGGGCGGCGGAACATGCCGTGACGGTCATGGGCCGCCGGGGCGTGGACGTGACCGGGCACCGGTCGCAGGCGTTGACAACCGAGATGGTGCGCGAAGCGGACCACGTGTTCGTGATGACGGAAGGACACCGCGCGGCGGTGCTGCAACTGGACACCGAGGCCGGGCAGCGCGTGGCGTTGCTGTTGGACGCGGGGGACGTTGCGGACCCGATCGGCGGGACGGAACAGGACTACGAGGCATGCGCCAACGTGCTCGAGGCGGGGCTGCATGCCCGTCTGCGGGAGATTGAGCTATGAAGATCGCGCTGGCCTGTGATCACCGCGGTTATCGCGCGAAAGAGCAGATCAAGGCGTTTCTGGAGAGCAACGGGCATACGGTGATGGACTTCGGGTGCGAATCGCCGGCCAGTTGCGACTACCCGGATTCGGCGCTGCCGGGAGCGGAATCGGTGGCGCGCGGGGAGACGGAGCGCGGCGTGTTCTTCTGCGGTACGGGGATCGGCATGAGTATGACGGCCAACAAGGTGCGGGGTATTCGGGCGGCCCTGTGTCACGACGAACTGACGGCGGAGTTGTCGCGGCGCCATAACGATGCCAACGTGCTGTGTTTGCCGGCGGACCTGCTGGGGGAGGCGTTGATCCGACGGATGCTCGAGGTGTGGCTGAAGACGGATTACGAGGGCGGTCGTCACGATCGGCGGCTCAAGAAGATCGCCGAGTACGAGCTGAACGGGCGGGGACATTGAGCGGCGGTTTCCGGGCGGTGTGGGGGGCGACCATCGGCACGGGGTGGGGTTGGCGGTGCTCATGTCAGAACTTGTGGTGGAGGGATGGGGTTCCGTGGACCGGCGAGCGAAGTCGCCGGCGAAGGCACGGTCGGGCATGAGGGGCGAGTTCTGCGGGCCTGCGGTGGTGTCCATTCTGCATTAAACTCCTTTTCAGCAATAAGTTGCGCGACGGTGGTCTGTCTGGGCGCCCAGCCCGAGTGGCCTCGGGTCTGCCGCCATGGCGCATCATCAGGTGGTGCTGTTGATTTGGACAGGGAACTGCTGGGCAACCGGGGTTGTCTTGTGCCAGTGCTCCCGAGGATGTAAGATAGGGACAACCGGGCGAGCCGCTGTTTCGGGGCCGGGCGTTCGGTGCGTGGGGTCGCACAGCGGTGCCCTCAGGCCGCGCAGGTGGGGGGACCGAGAGGGCAACACTCGCTGAAGGGAACGAAGCGTCCTGTTTGCGGATCAAGTGTGTGGGCCAACGTGCCTGCCCCGCTGTGGTGCGGGCAGTGCGGTCGCGCACGTTCGGCCCAGCGGTGTAGAGCCGCGGAAGGAGGGTCAGGTATGAGGAATGGTGTGTTTCTGGTTGCCTTGGCGGCGGTGGTGGTGAGTATGGCGGGGGTTGCCCAGGGTGACCCCGTGCCGGTGAACCTGGTCATCAAGGGCGGCGACGCGCTGGGTGGCTCGACGGTTTCGACTTTGAACTCGCCGTTCACGGACGGCCACGGCAAGGTTGGCTTTGTGGGCGCTCTGGCGGACGACCAGCGGTTCGTCTGGCATGACACGGGCCCGATCTTCTTCTCGGGCAGTGCGCTGCCGGTGGTGCTCACCGGTGGTGAGAGCACGATGGGCGTAAGCAACAGCGGTGGGTTCATCTATAGCCCATCGGCTGATGGGAACGACGCGGTTTGGACGCAGGGCGGCGGGTTGCTCGTTGAGGGACAGACGTTGGTCAACTACCCGGATTTGTACAGCGTGTTCAACAGCCGGCCGACCATGCTGCCGAACGGGACCGCTTACTGGATCGGAGGCACGCGGCTGGAAGACCAGACCTCCACCTCGAATCGGCACCTGCTGCGGGCGTCTGATCCGACGAACCCGGCCACGATCACGACGGTGCTGAGTGGCGGGGACATCATCGAGGGCAAGGCCATCAAGACGACGGCCACTAACTTCACGTACTGGGTCTCGAACAACGGGCTGCATCATATCCACCGGCTGGAGATGGAGACGGGTTCGACGAACAACGATATGCACATGTACGTCGACGGGGCGTTCGTGGCCCAGGAGGGGCAGCCGACGGGTCAGGGCGACAACTGGGCGGGCTTCTCTTCGGTGAGCATCAACGACTTCGGGAACTACGTGTTCAGCGGTGATACGAGCGGCCCGGTGGCCACGGACGCGTTCGTCGCCTACAACGGCAACATCGTGGTCCGCGAGGGCGACACGCTGGACGGTATCCTGCTGGCGTCGGGTTACGCGGTGCGCGACCTGAGCATCAACAAGTGGGGCAGGGTGGTCCACATGTGGGGTACGTCGACGACCGAGTTCCTGTTCTTCGGGGAGGCGGCGGACCTTTCGGCGTCGCAGCTCCTGCTGCGCACCGGGGACCAGATCGACGTGGATGGCGACACCGTCGCCGATTTCACGGTGTATGACTTCAAGGCGAGCAGTGTCGTTGGGCCGGGTCTGGACCTTGCCGAGGACGGCTGGGTGTACGTGGAGGCGGACATCGACCCGGTGGGTGGTGGCACTCGGGTGGAGGCGATCCTCGGCATCTGGATTCCGGAGCCGGCGACGCTGGGGCTGCTGCTGCTGGGTGGTGTGTTGGTGCTTCGGCGGCGCTAAGCCGCGATCCGTGCTTCGCGGGCGCTGTTGCGGACCGCACCCGTGAGGGGAAGCGGTAGTCGCTGCGAAAGCGGGTTCACCTGCTGTTGCTCAGCGCAGCGGCGGGAACAGAATCCGGGTTCATCAATGCCGGGTCGCGCAGATGCGCGGCCCGGCTTGTTTCCATAGAGAAGGGTGGAGAGCGCGGCAGTTGGTGTCGACGGGCCGACGCTCGGTAACCGTCCGGACGCCGGCGCGCAGTCCTGCGCCGATGAAGGTATCGCAGAACTGAGCGGGCGGCCGTTGACATTCGGTGCCCGGGGGGAGCCGGTCCGCGGCACGATGGCGGCGCGGAGTCGCCCACGCTGATGTAGCGTCACCTACGTGGCGGACCGGCATGCTTGTCCACCAGGGGGCTTTTGCCTCTGCGGCCCTCACCCCTGCCCCTCTCCCGGGGGTCAGTGCCGCAGGGACTCATGCCTGAGGCGGTGGCTGCGCAGACGGTTTGAGCAGCAGGCCCAGTTCGTTGAGCTGCGCGGCCGCGACGGGCGTTGGGGCACCGGTGAGGGGGCAGGTGGCGCGCTGGGTTTTGGGGAAGGCGATCACGTCGCGGAGGCTTTCGGCGCCGCTCATGAGCATGACCCAGCGGTCGAGGCCGAAGGCGATGCCGCCATGCGGTGGGGCGCCGAGGCGCAGGGCCTCGAGCAGGAACTCGAACTTGGCGTGCGCCTCCTCCGGTGAAATGCCCAGCAGCGAGAATATCTTCTGCTGGACGTCGCGGCGATGGATACGGATGCTGCCGCCGGCGATCTCGGAGCCGTTGAGGACGAGGTCATAGGCCTGGTCGCGGACGCGGCCGGGGTCCGTGTCGAGCAGGGGCACGTCTTCGTCGAGCGGGGCGGTGAAGGGGTGATGCGTGCTCACCCAGCGCTGCTCCTGGTCGTCGAAGGTGACCAGCGGGAAGTCCACGATCCAGAGCATGTTCCAGCGGTTCGGCGGGATCACGTCGAGGGCGGTCGCCAGGCGCGTGCGGACGGTGTAGAGGTACTTGCACACGTCTGCGAAGCGACCGGGCATGAAGAAGATGATGTCGCCGGGCTCGGCGCCGACGCGGGCGCAGAGGGCGTCGCGGATCGGGGTGACGTACTTGGCGATGCCGGTGGCGAAGGAGACCTGCCCGGCTTCGGTGGCGACCTTGGTGACGGGCAGGCCGGCGGCGCCGATGCCGCGGAGGTCCTCGGTGAGCGTGTCGATGAACTTGCGGGTGATCTTGTCGGCCTTCTTGGCGACCACGCACTTGACGATACCGCCGGCGGCGAGGGCGTCCTTGAAGGGCGCGAAGTCCACCTGTCGTGCGAGGTCGGTGATGTCCTGGAGCTCCATGTCGTAGCGGGTGTCGGGGCGGTCGATGCCGAAGCGTTCCATGGCCTCGTGCTCGGTCATGCGCGGCAGCGGATTGGGCAGGTCCACGCCGATGGTGTCCTTGAAGACGCGGCGGACGCAGCCTTCCACCATGTTCATCACGTCGTCGCGCTGGACGAAGGCCATCTCCATGTCGAGCTGGGTGAACTCGGGCTGGCGGTCGGCGCGGAGGTCCTCATCGCGGAAGCAGCGGACGATCTGGGCGTAGCGGTCGAAGCCGCCGATCATGCAAAGCTGCTTGAACAGTTGCGGTGACTGCGGCAGGGCGTAAAACGAACCGGGCTGCACGCGCGAGGGAACGAGGTAGTCGCGGGCGCCTTCCGGCGTGGATTTCGTGAGGAACGGCGTTTCGATCTCGACGAAGCCGTGCTCGTGGAAGTAGTTGCGGATGGCGTGGGCCACCTGATGGCGGAGGCGGAAGACGCGCTGAATCTCCGGGCGGCGGAAGTCGAGGAAGCGATACTGGAGGCGCACCTCTTCGGCCGCCTGGTCCGCCTCGACAAGCTGGAAGGGGAGCGGATCGGCCGGGCTGAGCACGTCGAGCTGCTTGACGATGACCTCGATCTCGCCGGTGGGGATGCGCGGGTTGACCTGGTCGCCGCGGCCGGCGACGGTGCCGGTGATGGCGATGACGTCCTCGTGGTGGAAGCGCTGGGCGGCTTCGTAGGCGGTCCGGTTGAGGTCGGAGTTGAAGCGGAGCTGGCTGAAGCCGGTGTGGTCGCGCAGGTCGACGAAGACGACGCCGCCGTGATCGCGCCGGGCGGCCGCCCAGCCGGCAAGGACGACTTCCTGGCCGATGTGGCTGGCGCGCAGTTCACCGCAGTAGTGGGTACGCCGGTTGTACGGGACGGCCAAGGTCATGCTCCTTGCAGGCGCAGGGGCGCTGGTCGCGCCGCCGATGTCCCGAGCCCCGCGGACCGGGACACCGCCTGGGCGGTCGACCGGGTGTAGTGCTCCCCGCGAAGGGTGATCTTGTAGGGGCAACGCCTGGGAAAATCAATCGCCGGGCGGCGAGAGCAGGTCGGTGGCGAATGAGCAGGGGGGAGCCTATACTCGGCGTCACAGTGTAGCGTTGCCCCCCCGTGGGCGACGTAGGAGGTGGAGACAACGCGGGGACGTCCGTCGGCCGCGGGGGGCCGACGCTACGGCAGATCCGGGGCAGACGCTTCTGCGGGGCTGACTCTACAGTGGGGCGAGAAGGGATGGCGGGAAGACATTACGACGCACTGCTGATCGACTTCTACGGGACGGTGGCGGCCGGGGACCGACAGGCGGTGGATGAGGCGTGCGCGGCGGCTGTCGAGGCCCTGGGGCTGCCAATGTCGGCGGATGAGTTGGCGCGGCGCTGGGGGGTGGCGTTCTTCGCGGAGATGGACGCCAGCAACGGGCAGGAAGCATTCAAGACGCTGCGGGCGTGCGAGATGGTGAGCCTGCGGAGGGTGCTGGGCGACCTGGCGGAGGGCGCGGACCTAGAGCCGTTCATCGTGCAGCTTCAGGAGTACATGGCGAATCCGCCGATCCATGCGGATGCGTTGGAGTTGCTGCGGGACGTCGGGGTACCGGTGTGCTGCGTGTCGAACGCGGACAACCGGCCGTTGTTTGCGGCGATCCGGCGGTGGGGCCTGCGGTTCGATGATGTGGTGAGTTCGGAGGAGGCGCGGAGTTACAAACCGGACGCGGGGATCTTCCGCGAGGCGTTGCGACGCCTGGACGTGCGGCCACAGCGGGCGTTGCACGTGGGGGATTCGTTGCACAGCGACGTGGGTGGGGCGCGGGGCGTGGGGATTACGCCGGTGTGGCTCTGCCGGGAGGACCGGATTCACGATCTGGCGACCTGCGCGGCGGACCTGACGGTGCGGACGTTGACGGAAGTGCGGGCGTTGCTGGAGGGGGAACCGGCGACGATGCCGCGGTCGCAGGTGGGCGGAACGCGATGATGCAGACGGCACGATGGCGCACGGCTGGCGCGGGTGCCATGCCCTCACCCGCCGCAGGCGGGGGCGGGCAGGCGCGGGCTGCGCGGGAGCATGCTTACCCGCGACGGCCGTTGCCGGAAAGCATGGCACCCGGGTGCGGGAAGGTGCGAAAGAGGTGCACGCGGTGCCGGTTGGTTACTGCCTGCGTGGTGTGCGCAGCGCTGGTTATTCTCGGCCGACCGGCCTTGGTAACGGCGAATGTCGCCGATGGCCAAGGTGCGGTGCAGCAGATGCGGCCGCTGCCGGGGGTGGGGCCCATTGACGATGTGTTGGAAGGGGGCGACGGGTCGGTGAACGCGGCGCCGGGCGAGTGCGGGGCGATCGGCTGGCTGGCGTGGATGGCGCTGCTGGCACTGCCGGTCGGGTGGCGTAGCAACAGGGGCTCGCGGCCGGTCCGCAGGAACCGAGTACGTGTTTAGCGTCCGGCGCGCGGTGGGTAAGCGTGCTTGTACCGCGGGCGGCATCTTCGCTGCCCCTACCCTCACCCCTGCCCCTCTCCCTGCGAGGGAGAGGGGTTCCCGGCAGCACGCCCGGGCTGGCCTGCGGCTCGGGCGGGCGGGCCCGCGGCTGGCGGGCTGGTCTGCGGCTCGGGCGGGCTGGTCTGCGGCTCGGGCGGGCTGGTCTGCGGCTCGGGCGGGCTGGTCTGCGGCTCGGGCGGGCACGGCAACCACGCTGAGCAGGCATGGAGCCGAGCGGCGAGGGACCCAAGAGTGGTCCAGCCGCGACAGCAGAAGGAGTGAGGCACGTGCGGATTCGAGAGCCGGTGGTGGCCGGGCAGTTCTACGCCGGTGAGCCGGACGCTTGTCGGGCAGCCGTGGCGGAGTTACTGGAAGAGTGCGGGGTGCCCCAGCAGTTGCCGCGGCACTTGCTCGGGGGGCTGGTGCCGCACGCCGGGTGGGTATGCAGCGGGAGCGTGGCGGCCGGGGTGTTCAAGGCGCTGGCGGCGTCGCGGCGACCGAAGGTAATCGTGTTGTTCGGGGCCGCGCATCGGCACCGCGGACGGCAGGCGGCGTTGTTCGGCAGTGGGCGGTGGGAGACACCGCTGGGCGGGATCGAGATCGATGATCGCTTGGCGGAGCGCATCCTGGGGCACACCAATCTGATTGTGGATGATCCGTACGCGCACGAGAACGAGCATTCGCTGGAGGTGCAGCTTCCGCTCATCAAGCACCTGTTCCCGGAGACGAAGATCGTGCCGATCGTGGTGCCGTCGGTGCAGGTAGCGCACGAAGTGGGGGACGCGGTGGCGCGGACGGTCAACGCCTATCAGTACGACGTGGTGATCGTCGGGACGACGGACTTGACGCACTACGGGCCGAACTACGGGTTCGTGCCGCACGGAATCGGGCGGGACGGCAATCGCTGGGCGAAGCAGGAGAACGACCGGCGGTTTCTGGAAGTGGTGAGTGAGTTGCGGGCGGAGGACGTGGTGGCCGAGGCGCGGACAAGTCACAACGCCTGCGGCGGCGGCGCGGTGGCGGCCACGCTGGCGGCGGTGCGGGCGCTGGGGGCGACGCGCGGCGTGCTGCTGTCGCATACGACCAGCAGCGAAGTGCTCGGCGCGAAGACGGGTGCGGTGCAGCAGGATTCCGTGGGATACGCGGGAGTGGTGTTCGCGTGAGCCAGAAGCGCGTCGCGATCGGCATTGACCTGGGGGGGACGAACGCCAAGGTCGGCGTCGTTGACGGCGACGGTCAGGTCGTGGCATTCGACAGCGGGGCGACGAACCCGGAGCGGGGACCGCAGGTCCTGGTTGCCGAAGTGGTCATGCTGATCGACCGCGTGCTGGAGGGGGTGGGGCTGACGCGTGCGGACGTCATCGGCGTGGGGCTGGGGACGCCGGGACCGCTCAGTGCGCGCACGGGGACGGTGATCAAGGCGGCCAATCTGCCGGGGTGGGTGCAGGTGCCGCTACGGATGCTGTTTGCGCGGGCGTTGGATCTTCCCGTGGTGCTGGACAACGATGCGAACGTGGCCGCGTATGGCGAGTGGTGGGTCGGCGCGGGTCGCGAGTGGGGTGATCTGGTGCTGCTGACGCTGGGCACCGGTGTGGGTGGGGGGGTGGTGCTGGACGGTAAGGTCGTGCAGGGTCATTTCGAGAACGCGGCCGAGCTGGGGCACATGATCGTGATGCCCGGCGGGCTGCCGTGCAACTGTGGACAGCGCGGGTGCCTGGAACAGTATGCGTCGGCTGCGGCCGTGGCGCGGCGGGTGATGAGCGCGATCAAGGACGGTGAAACGAGCAGTCTGGCGGAGGCGGTGGCGCGCGGCGAGGAGCTGGACGCGCTGGCCGTCGAGAAGGCGGCGCGGGCCGGGGATGCGCTAAGCCTGAGCATCTGGGATGAGGCGTGCTACTACCTCGCGGTCGCGTGCGTCAACATTCAACATGCGTTCAACCCCGCGTGCGTGGTATTGGGGGGCGGGATGGCCGGCGCGGGGGAGTTTCTGCTGGAGCGCGTGCGGGGGCATTTCGAGGGGCTCAAATGGCATTTGCACCGGGATTACCCGGAGATTCTGCCGGCACAGCTTGGGTATCGCGCGGGGGTGATCGGGGCGGCCGGGTACGCATGGCGCGAACAGGCGTAGAGGCCCGTTGAGGAAGCAGCGTCGGCCCCCCGTGGCCGATGTGGGAGCTATAGGACCGGGCGTCTGGCAAGGCGCCCGCGCGGAACCAGGGGTTCTTCAGCGGACTGGCAGAGGCGGGATTGGGGATTGAGGGGCGGAGATTTGAGATTTGAGATTTGAGATCTGAGGCGTACGGCGGGCTCTGCCCGCCGGTGCTGGCTGTAGAGCATCGTCCCGCGCTTCCCGGCGGGTGGAACCCGCCCTACGTGCCTGGCGTCAACGCAAGTTGTCGCTGCATCAGGTTCACGTGCTCAGTGCCGTTCCCGCATCAGTCCCATTCCCGTCGCAGTGCCGTTCCCGTAGCAGTCCCGTTCTTGCATCAGTCCCGTTCCGCGTATCAGTCCCATTCCCGGGTGGGGAGTCCTGATCCCGTATCCCACGGGCGGCAGTCGGGGAAGTCGGGGTCGGGCTCAACGGTCAGGGCACGGGTGATCGTGAACTCATCGGCCGTGAGGACGACGCGGTAGGTACCCGGGGGCACGAGTCCGCCCGTGGGCGAGCGACGGCCATGTCGCCTCGGGGGCGGAGCGCCGTCGGGGGGCGGCTCGCGCAGGTCCCAGTTTACGCAGTGCAGGCCGGGCGATGACGGGGCGTCCAGGTCGCGCAGCTCCTCACCCGCGCAGTCGAACACTTCGAGGCGCACCTGCCGCATCTGGTCACCAATGGAGTAGTAGATGTTCACGCCAGGCGGCGGGTTCTCGGCGACGTAGCGACGAGGCGCGGGGGCACCGTGGCCCAGTTGGGGACACCACTGGATGGCCGGGTGGGGTGGGTAGAGGTGCGCCGGGGCACCGACGGCCCCGGGCGTCATGTGCCGCAAAGGCGTCACTTCGAGCACCCACAGGCTGCGGCCATGCGTGGCGACCACGATCTCACCCGCGGTGGGGTGCTGCGCGATTTCGTGGATGGCCACTGTGGGCAGGTTGTTGTTGAGGCGCGTCCAGGTGAGGCCGCGATCGAGCGTGACCCAGGTGCCGAACTCGGTGCCGAGGTAGAGCAGGTCGGGATTGAAGCGGTCCTCGCGGACGACGCGCGTGGAGCCGGCGGTCGGCGGCAGATGGGTGCCCAGCGAACGCCACGTCTTGCCGGCATCCTCCGACGCGAAGACGTAGGGCAGGTCGTCGTCCGAGCGGTGGCCATCGAGCGTGAGGTACACACGGTCTCGCTCATAGCGGGAAGCCACCATCGAGCTGACCCAGCGTGGGCCGGGGAGTTGCTCGGCGAGCGGTCGGGGCTCGGCGCCGGGAGTGGGGGCCGGGGGGGGCGACTCGGGCGGCGGCGCTGCCGGTTCCGCGGCGGGCACGGGTTCCGTTGCGGCCTGCGCGATCAGCGGCTCCGGTGTTTCCTGAGGCGAGGATGGACAGGCGGGCGGCGCTGGCGGTACCCGGGGGGTAACCAGGGGCGTGCACACCGTTTCCAGCAGGCTCGGCGGCGCCGACGGTGTGAACTCCGGTGGGGGCGACCACGCGGTCACAACGGGCGTTACGCTTGCCTGAACCAATGCCGGGTCGAGCGGAACGGGCGGCAGCCACTCGTCGGGAGACGACGGCGCGCGCGTGTCCGGCGTACGCGGCGGCACAGGTGCGGTGCCGTCCGGCGTGGGGAGTTCCGGGCGAGCATCCGGTTGCGACAGCGGTACATGCCCACCCCCGCCTGGGGCGGGTGAGGGCAAGGCACCCGCGGCCCCGGCCAGGTGGGCAGCCAGCGACTGCAGTTCGTCGGCGTCGAGCGCGCCGCTGCCGTCGTGGTCGAATTGGGCAAACAGCGCGGCCGCCGGGGGGGGCAACTCGGCCGGCTGCAACCGACCGTCCTTGTTGAGGTCGCACTGCCACAGGGCAGTGAGCATGTACTCGGGCAGTCCACGAGCCAGGCGCGAGACGCCTTCTTCGAGCTTTTCGACCGCCGCGGCCGGCGCCGCTGACGGGAAGTCGGTGAGCCTGGTCCAGTGCTGTCCGCCGTTGTTGGTCGCCCAGACGAAGCCGTCGTCCGTGCCGGCGTAGAGCAGGTCGGCATCGAGCGGCGACTCGGCGAGCACGGTGATGCTGCCTTCGCGGGTACGCGTCAGCTCGGGCGAGATGCGTTTGAGGTTGCGGCCCTCGTCGACGGAGCGGAAGACGAAGTTGGCGGCGGAGTAGTGAATGCCGGGGTTGTGGGTGGAGAGCAGGAACGGAGTTTTCCAGTTGAAGCGGTAGCCATGGGACGGATCGTCCGGCGGGCGGATGCCGCGGCGCTCGCCGGTGCGGAAGTTGTATACGCCCATGCCGCCGTATTGCATCTCGAAGTAGACCTGGTCCGGGTCGCGGGCGTCCACCTGGTTGATGAACCCGTCGGCCCAGTTGAGCAGCACCCAGTCGTCGTTGACGGGCCCGGCGTCGGAGCGGGAGCGGGCCGGGCCGCCCCAGGTGCCGTTGTCCTGCAGGCCGCCGTAGACGCGATACGCAGGCCGCGGGTCCACGGTCACGTGATAGAACTGCCCGATGGCGACGTGGTTGAGGTAGTCCCAGACGGCGCCGCGGTCGTGGCTGATGTAGATGCCGCCGTCGTTGCCGAGGATCATGTGCCGGCCGTCTTTGGGGTCTATCCAGAGGGCATGGTGGTCGGGATGGGCGCTGCGGGCTTCGTCGGAGACGAAGGTGGCTCCGCCGTCGGTGGAGGAGTGGAACGCGATGCCCAAGACGTAGAGGAAGTTGTTGGCGCTGGGATCGACGCGGACCTGGCTGAAGTACATGGGGCGCGGGTTGACGCTGTTGACGCGCGTCCAGGATTGCCCGCCGTCCGCGGAGCGGTAGACGCCGCCGTATTCGTGACCCTGAGGGCCCTGCATTTCGTGGACGTTCTCGGTCTGACCACCGAGGCCGGAGCTGAACGGGAAGCGTTCGCGACCGTCCTCCTGGCCGGCAGCGGGGCGTCGGGTGAAGGTGGCCTGCACCAGGACGCTCTTGCGCTGGCGGGAGACCTCGATCTCGACGGTGTCACCCGCGCGGCGTTTGCGAATCTGTTTGACGAGATCGGCGTAGGAGTGGATGGTGGTGCCGGCGAGGCGCAGGACGATGTCGCCCGGCTGCAACCCAGCTTTGGCGGCCGGGCCGTCCACCGTGACGTGCGTGAGGCGAGCACCGACGTCGGCGTCCTCGCCGTCGATTCCCAGGAAGGGGGTGTCCGGCGGTTCCTGGGCGATACGCTCGGACTCCAGCACCAGGTAGACGAAGTTCGGGTCCTTGCGGTAGTAGTCGATGCCGATGCGGCCGAGCTGGCAGGTGGGCAGCCCGGTGGTCATGCGGCTCCAGGATTCCCCGCCGTCGGTGGTCTTGTACAGGCCGCTGCCGGGGCCCCATTTCTTGGCGGGGTCGTTGCCGTCGAACTGGTCGCGTTGACGTTCCCAGGTGGCGACCAGCAGCGTGTTGGGATCCTGCGGGTGCATCTGGACGTCGATGACGCCGGTGCGGTCGTCGATGTAGAGGACCTTCTTCCAGGTTGCGCCGCCGTCGGTGGTCTTGAACAGGCCGCGCTCAGGGTTGTGTCCCCAGAGGCGACCCAGCGCGCCGACGTAGACGATGTTGGGATCGGTGGGGTGAATGGCGATGCGGCCGATCTGGAACGAGTCCTTCAGGCCCATGTTTGTCCACGTCTTGCCGCCGTCGGTGGACTTGTAGACCCCGTCGCCCCAGGTGACGCTGTTGCGAGGGTTGTTCTCGCCGGTGCCGACCCAGACGATGTTGGGGTCGGACTGGGCGACGGCCATGTCGCCGACCGCGGCTACGTTCTCGTGCTGGAACTGGTACTCGAACGTGATGCCGTCGTTGGTGGTCTTGACCAGCCCACCGGAGGAGGTGGCGGCCCACCAGATCGTGGGGTCCTTCTCGTACACGGCGAGCGCGGTGATCCGGCCGCCCATGACGGCCGGACCGATGGACCGCCAGTGGAACGTGCCGACCCACTCGGGGGGCAGCGCCAGGGACGCCTGCTCATTTGCGTGCAGGGCGCCCGTGCCGCATGCCGACAGCAGGACGGCGGTGCAAACGATTCCGGGGAGTCTTCCACGCAGCATCATCATTTCAGCGGCTCTCTACATAGCAGGTTCTCCGTGTTCCCCGTGCCACCGGGGTGCGGCCCCTCCGCCGAACCGAGCGGCCGGAGAGGATGGGGACCACGGAGGCACGGACGGCACGGAGAGGGCACTTGGGGGTTGGGTTGTCGTCGGTTGGGTTGGGTGGGAACGGCGCGTGCCGGTGAGGTCTCGGTTGCCGAGCTGCCCGCAGGCGGCCATCAGGTCGCGACCCTTGGTCAAGCGACGTTTGCAGATCTGGCCGGCTTCCTGAAGCCAGCCGAGGAAGCGGACCACGCTCTCCTCGGTCGGCGCCGGCCAGGGCGAGTCGCGGCGGGGGTTGTAGGGGATCACGTTGACGACGCCCTTGACGGGGCGAAGGTACTCGGTCAGTTCGAAGGCGTGCTCGCGGGCGTCGTTGACGCCGGGGATGAGCACGTATTCGATCATGAAGAACTGGCAGCGGCGCAGCGGATAGGCCCGCAGCGCGTCCCGCAGTTCGAGCATGGATTCGCGGGCGGCCGTTGGCATGATGCGGGTGCGGATTTCGTCGTTGGGCGCGTTGAGCGAGATGGCCACGTTCAGCCGGCGCCAGCCGAGCTCGGCCAAGCGGCGGATGCCGGTGGCGCGGCCCACCGTCGACAACGCGATGCGGGCCATGGAGAAGGACAGGCCGGCCGGGTCGGTCAGCACGCGCACGGCTTGCAGCACGGCCTCCAGGTTGTCAAGCGGCTCGCCCATGCCCATGAAGACGACGTTGCGGACGTCGCGGAAATACCGCCGCCCAGCCACCACTTGGCCGACGATCTCGCCCGCAGTCAGGTTGCGCAGCAGCCCGAGCTGTGCGGTTTCGCAGAAGAGGCAGCCGCGGGCACAGCCGATCTGCGACGACACGCAGAGGGTCTTCCATGCTCGTCCGCGGCGCCGCATGGGCACGACTACGCTTTCCGTCTCCAGGGCGTCGTGCGTCTGTTGGATGAACTTGGTGGTGTCGCCTTCGCCCACGGAGCGCACGACCGGCAGGACGTCGGCACGGAGTCCCCGCCACGCCTCGGGCGAGGCGATGGGCGTTGGGGGAGGGTCGCAGCCTTCCCGGCGATCCAGGAGCCGCTGGTATGTAAGGCGCAGCGCACGCATCTGGTGCCTTGCCGGTTGCAAGGCACCGCGCAGTTCAGCGAAGGTGAGACCGAGGACATCCATATTCGAGCCTGCGACCACGTCGGGGGTCGGGAGACCGTACCCGAGTGGTGTGATCAGGGCCGGTGCCCCTCCGGCCGCGCGCGTACCGGCAACCGGCGGGCGGCCGGTGTAGTTGTCATCGGCGAGTCTGCCTGGATCTCCGCACCCGAACCCTCCCAGGTTGTACGGGGGCGTCGAACGTAGGGTATGACCCACCCCTCTGCCATATTGCCATACGAGTGTACGCGTTTGCAGGAGCCGTTGCCAGCAACTCCGGGGTTGTCAATTGAGGTGGCACCGGCCCCGGCGGCCGACACGGAACGCGCTGCCTGCGGTAGTCCCTGGGCTGCGAGGATTCCGGGGCGCCGGCGGAGCCACGGGCGAGACGCCCGTGCCACGCGTCGGGCTGCGTGCAGCGTGGGAAACGTGCGCATAGAAAGAGGGGGCGTGGGCTTCCGCTTGGCCCCCTGTGTAGTTGCTTCCGGTTACCGAGCAGATCCTACTGGTCGCCGACCTGGCTGCTCATGCCCGTCATGTGGCGCTCATGTTCCATCCCGCCGGTCAGCGCCTGCTCCTTCGGCGTGGTAGCGCAGGCCGTCACCAGCAGCGCCATCGCCAGCAGCCCCAGACTCAACAACCCTCTGATCCAAGTCCGCTTCAACATGGCCTCATCTCCCGTATTTGATGTGGTTCCCGCTCCAGCGTGGTTCCAACCGCGACCGCCCGGCTCCGTCCCTCCACGGAAGCTGCAGCGGCCGACCTTGATGTCCGCGTCCGGCAGCCACGTGCCTGCCTGGTGTCGAATACTAGCTGTGCTCCGGCACAATGTCAACGCGAAGGGCAACTTGGCCGCGCGCGCCGGCTGACACGGTGCGCGGGTGTCTCCGTGTTTGCGGAAACGCCGCACGAATATCGGCCCCGGTGACAGCACTGTGACACCGAGGATACCGGGCTCCCTGCCTATGGGACCGTGCGCGACAGCGGCGGATGTACCCCAAGGCCGACGGGCATGGAGTCCACGCCCGGAACCGCGGCACCGGCCGAGGAAGCAGGGAGGACAACCCCTTCCCGCGGGGTTGGTGAGCATGCTGCCCTCCGGGGTGGCGGAGCCGCGCTCCGGGTGGCCGCCGGCCGGCCGCGTCGGACACCAAAAGACAGCAGCGTGGCGAGCGGAACATCCTCCCCGCGCCACGCTGCACACCCAAGCGTTGCCGAATCTGACCGCGGCCGCTAGGGCAGCGGGACGTTGTCGCTCAGGATGCTGGTGGTTGTGCTCTTCACGTAGGCAAGCGTGCCGGCGACGATGTTGGCCCAGATGTCCTTCACGCCGCAGGACGTTGCGAACAACATGCCTCCCATGACCAGGGCCGCTAGTGCGCCCCCCTTCACCCGCCGAAGCATACGGCTCTTCATGTGTGCAATCTCCAGAAAAGGACTGAACTACGCCTCTCGTTAGAATGAGAGCTTGACCCGGACGCCGCCGACGATGGCGTCACGTGCGTCCTTGCTTGCCCCGGGGTTGGTGATGACCTGGAAGTCAGGCGACACCGTGCACCAGGGAGTAACCTCGAAGGCATAATACAACTCGTACACCGTCTCGCGGTCCGCCCGGGCGTTGACGAACTCACGCAGATCGCCGGAGAGAATGCTCTGGGCCATGCCGAAAGCGAGCACGTCGGCATTCCGCTGGGGGATCAACCCCTGGTAGGACGCCCCGAGGGACCAGAAGTGCTCGATGCGGTTGAGTTCCTCGTCCGCCCAGCCGTAGCGGGCGAAGACGCCGAGTCCCTGCTTGTCCTTGGCGTCCTCGTTCTCTTTCCAAACCATCTGGTCGGCGCTGAAGTAGTACCCCACGTCGCCCGTCTCGAAGCGGTCGGTGAGCAACCCGCCGAGGTTGTTCCCATAGACGCGCTTGGTCACCGGATCATACCAGCAGCCCAGGCGGTAGTTGCCGGGGAGCGTGACGCCCAGGTGCTTGGGCAGGATGCCCGCTTCCCAGAAGCCGCGGAAGCGGCAATCGTCGTGGAAGGCCGTGTCGAAGCCGCCGGTGCCGTGCCGGTTGTGCGTGTTGATGGTGTCGGGGTCCATGGCGGCCATCTGGAAGTACAGCCAGTCCACGGGCCACACCTTGCCGAAGGCGCCGATGCCCTTGGTGTAGGGCATGGCCATGTTGTGGTTGAGGGCCCGATTCATGAACTGGTTGAGATAGTTCTCCGCGTAGACGTTCTTGTCGAACAGGTCGGAGATGTTCTGCAGCTTGCCGAGGCGGAACTCGACGCGGTCGTCCCAGAGCCGCTGCCGATACCAGTACTTATCGAGCTCGATCCACTGGTCGCCGCTGGAGCCGGCCGCCCAGAACGGGGGCGTCAGCGAGCCGACGTCGGCCTGGATGCCGTTATTCCAGTTTGACACAGCGCGAACGAAGAAGCTCCCGCCGTCGATCAACTTCATTTTCTGGAAGTCCAGTTCGAGGACGTAGAACGCCCTCCCGGCGACGTCGCAGGCGTTGTGGGTGTTGAGCCCGCCGCGGAAGTTGAACTGGGTCATCGTGCCCAGCAACGCCGAGAAGCTGATGCCCTGGTTCTCCAGATCGGTGCGGGTTCCGCCCCAGTCCCCGGTGAGACGTTTCGTCGTCCAGATGTCATAAGCTGGGGCCGGAGCGGGGGTGCTCGCGGCGGGCGGGGCCGGCGCTGCGGGCGGGGCCGGCGCTGCGGGCTTCTCCTGCCCGAGCGCGTCGCTCGAGCCCCAGGTGATGGCAGCCAGCACGAGGGCCATCACCACGACAGACAGCCGTTGACAGATTGCATCCATGCCTAGACCTCCTGACGGAGCTATGCTGTGGGGTTTACGGTCGAACTCACGTTTTCCGGGCTGAGCTGCCTCGAATACCGCGCCACAGGCTCGAGGCTTCCACACTGTCCCTGTCCCTGGCCGGTCGCCTCGCAGCGACTGAGTGGGGCTGGGGTTCGCCTTGTTTATCGGTCGTAAAGGCGAAGGTCAATAAAGAAATCGCCTGTGCGAGTGCACTACGACGTTACGATAGGGGATCACCGCAGCATTGGTCCACAAGCAGAGCCATTGGATGGCAGCCCCGGAGCCTTGCGAACCCCACGCCCCTCTGGTTCCGACATGCCCGCTCCCCGTGGGGGCCGGCCCTTCGCCGGTCGCTCCCGGGCCGTGTGCGCTGCCAGTAGTTGGCACAGGCGGCGATGGGATTCGAACCCATGATTAACGGATTTGCAATCCGTCCCCTTGGTCCACTTGGGTACGCCGCCGGACTCACCCAACCGCGCGGGCAGGCAGGTCGCAGGCACTTAGCTGGCCGTCATCCGGCCGCGACTACGCCACGCCCGCCGCACGGGGCGTACTATAGCATCGGCAGCTTGTGGAGCCAAGCACGGTTTCTGGACGTCCCGGTGAGTCTCAGGGGGCTGGTTGCTGCGTTCCGGCCGGTGTGGCTGTCGTTACAGGGGTGTGCGGCAGGCGCGTGTCTTGTCGGTCAGGCGGTCGCCAACGCCGGGTGAGGCGTTTCACGTCGCCGCGATGTGCGTATGGTGAAGGGGTGAGACCCGGTCCAACGGGATCCGCGGCGCCCCGGGGATGACGCGAGTGCGTTAGCGCATGGGTGTGCGGCGTCCCGGTCCTGCGCCAGAGCTGTGGTCCTGACCTCGCCGGAGGGCGGCGGTCCGACCGGCCCGGAAGAGGACGCGCGGTCGCGGGTCTGATCCTGCACGGGCACGGTGTCCACAGCGGTGCGCACGTCCGGGGCGTCCCTTGAGGGACTGCGGGGCCGGGTGTCGTTGTCTCGCGAGCGGCTACCGCGTGCGCCGGTCATACCAGGCGTGGGGGACCGAGATCCTCGATGTTACTCACTCCGTCTGCCGCGGTACTTATGTTGCCGGTCGGTAGGCTACTGCCTATAGTGGCGCGCGGGCGGTCGCGATGAGGGCGGTGAAGCCGGTTGATGCCGCGGGCCGATAGGAGTCGAAGCGGTGCGGTGTGCATGGGCACCGGCGCTGAGCGATATCGCCGTAACGTTCGACCCTGACTTTGTGCCGGCAGCAGGCCGGCCGGACCGGCGGCTCGAAGGTGTCGCGGAATCGCGCAGCCGGGTGCTTTGCCTGGACGGTGGGCGTGCAGGACGTGCTTCCTGTGCGCGATGGACAGGCCGGCACAGGACTGACGCATGCCCAGTCCCGGACGCTTGCCGGTTGCTCAAGGGTGACGAGTCACGGAAACTGATGCAGCGTTGCGGGCCCTAACGCCGGCGCCGGCAACCAAGTGGCCCGGCGCGGAAGGAGCCGATCATGTCGTCAACGAACATTGCCCACGTGGAAGCCCGAGAGATCCTCGACTCACGCGGAAACCCGACGCTGGAGGCGATCGTGGTCCTGGAAGACGAGAGCTACGGCGAGGCGGCCGTGCCGTCCGGGGCCTCCACCGGTGCGCATGAGGCCGTCGAGTTGCGCGATGGTGATGAGAAGCGCTACGGTGGCAAGGGAGTGCTGACGGCCGTCGAGCACGTCAACACGGAGCTGGCGGATGCCGTCATCGGGATGGACGCCACGGACCAGGAGGACGTCGACCAGGCGATGATCGACCTGGATGGGACGCCGAACAAGTCGCGTCTGGGGGCGAACGCCATCCTGGCGGTGTCGCTGGCGACGGCCAAGGCGGCGGCGCAGGCGTGCGGGCTGCCGTTGTTCCGCTACCTGGGCGGGCCGAAGGCGCGCGTGATGCCCGTGCCGATGATGAACATTATCAACGGGGGTCGGCACGGCGACAACACCGTGGATTTCCAGGAGTTCATGATCCAGCCGTGGGGGGCGCCGTCCTTCCGCGAGGCGTTGCGCATGGGGGCGGAGTGTTTCCATGCCCTGCGCGCCGTCCTCAAGAAACGCGGTTACAACACCAACGTGGGCGACGAGGGTGGGTTTGCCCCGAGCCTGAAGTCCAACGAGGAACCCCTGGAACTCATTACCGAGGCAGTCCGCAAGGCCGGGTATGAGCTGGGCAAGGACGTCTTCATCGCCCTGGACCCGGCCACCAACGAGATGTTCGATGCCAATAGCGGGCGCTACAAGCTCTTCAAGTCGGCGCCGGACAAGAGCATGAGTTCGGGGGAGATGGTCTCGTACTGGCAGCGCTGGTGCGAGAAGTACCCGATTCGCAGCCTGGAGGACGGCTTGGCGGAGGACGATTGGGACGGCTGGAAGGAGCTGACGCAGCGCCTGGGCGAGCGCGTGCAACTGGTGGGCGACGATCTGTTCGTTACCAACACGACGCGGCTGAAGAAGGGCATCGAGATGAAGGCGGCCAACTCGATCCTCATCAAGGTCAACCAGATCGGCACGCTGACCGAGACGTTCGCCGCGATTGACATGGCCGCGCGGGTGGGCTGGACGGCCGTCATCAGCCACCGCAGCGGGGAGACCGAGGATACGACGATCGCCGACATTGCGGTGGCCACCGGGGTTGGACAGATCAAGACGGGTAGCGTGTGCCGTAGCGACCGGATCGCGAAGTACAACCGGCTGCTGCGCATCGAGGACCACCTGGGCCCGGCCGCCATCTACGGCGGCAGCCTGTGGAGCAAGTAGGGCGGGTTCTGCCTGCGTACCTGTTTGGCGTGGGTGCCATGCCCTCACCCGCCGCAGGCGGGGGTGGGCAGGTGCCGCGTCCGCAGAGGCATGCTTACCCGCGACCGCGGTCGCGGGAAAGCATGGCACCCAGAACGCCGAAGACGCTAAACACGTACCTGCCCGCCAGCGGCGTGTGGACTGGGTTACCATGCCGTTGGGGGGGGCGGGCGCGGCGGCGGGCGCAGACCGCCCTACGGGGGGTGCATGGATGCACGGACCGCACGATACATCTCACGAGCCTCCTGAGGCAGAGGGGCGGGCGTCCGCATCCGCCACCGGCGGCAGCGCGCTGGTGTTCTGGCTGCTGATGGCCATGGCGGTCGCGAGCTTCGCGCCGTGCGTCATCATGCCGGAGTGGCGGCAATACCAGGTGCTGCACGCGGCCGAGCAAGTCCAGCAGGCGCGCGTGGACCGCCTTGAGCAGGCCGTCACCGAGGAGCAACGCAAGCTCGATGCGATGCGGACGGACCCGGCCGCCGTGGCGCGGCTCGCACAGCGGGAGTTGCGGTACCGCCCGGCCGGGGAAGAGGTGGTGTGGGTACCGACGCCGGTGACCGCGCCGCCTGGTGACAAGCCGATCGTGGTGCAGCCCCCCGCGCTGCCGGGCGCCGTGGCCCAGGCCGCCGGCTATTTGCCCACCCTCAATTACGACGGCATCTTCTGCGAAGCCCCTACCCGCTACGTGATCATGAGCATGTCGGTTGCACTGGCGGTCGTGGCCACCGCGCTGTTCCGCCCGCGAAGAGGCGATGTCGCCGGCTAGCTGCTCGCTAAGGAGGCAGCGGCGGTTCACCGCGCCTTGGCACAGTGCCGACCGGGCCCGAAGCCCAAGAGGCGGCGGAAGCAGGTATGGTGTCCCCCGCTGTCGGCGGTACAGGCGGCATGAGCCGGGCTGCAACCAGCCCCACGTACGGCGGGTGCTTGAACCGCTCCGTCGGCATCCTCGTTACGGTTGCCGCCGGCTCAGGGTACTGGTAGGGAGGCGGGCGACACTTGACGCGCGAGAGCCGTTCTCGACTCCCGCCATGCGGTGGCTACTGAAGGCGAATGCCTACTCCACGGTCAGATCCAGCGCGGTGACCTCCGTCGCCGTGAGTTCCACTGTCTTCTGCACCAGTATCTCTCCGCCACGCTCGAGCGTCACCGTCCAGGTGCCCGGCCAGAGGTTCGAGATGGCGTATTCCTCGCCGTTCCGGCCGGTGAAGTCGATGGCTTCGAGGGCAACGCCGCCGGCGTCCGTCGCGCGCACGGCCGTCGGCGCCCCTGTCGCCCTGACCACGCGGACCGTGCCGCGGACGGTCGCACCTGCCGTGAGCTGATGCTCACCCACGTCCGTGATGTCGTCGGACACCGGGACAACCGGCAACCGGCAGCAGCCATTGGCGTCCTCATGACCGTAAAGTACGTACTCGCCCGGCGGCAGGTAGCGCACGCAGAAGTCGCCGTCATCGTCGCAGCGCGCGCGGCGCGGGTGCGTCCGACCGTGCGTTTCGACGGCGATGACCTGCGGCATGCGCCGAATAGGGTTGGACACTTTCATTTGCCCGGTGATGGCGCCGGCGCCGAGCGGAACCCGGAATGGCGCGACCCCCGGTTGCACCTCAACGTTGGCTTGATACAGCAGCCCGTCGCGGAAACCGCGAGATTGCAGCCAATCGTAAACATGCAGGCGATATGCGCCGGCCGGCACGTTCCACAGCCAGATGAAGCCGTCCGCATCGAGTGGGCGCCAGTCGAACATGTCCGGCATCGCCGGCGAGCCGGCGGCCAGGGGCTCCAGCTCCACGCGAAACGCGGGATCGCGCGTGGTGACGTTCTTCACGAGGCGTTTCGCCGCCATGCCGGTGCCGGTCAGGCGCTGCGCCTCGGACCCGTCGCCAATCTCGATCCGGAACTTCACGTCGCGGCTGCGCTCGGGGTTGTTGATGACGACGCTGACCTCACCGCCGGGCACGACATTCACGCTGACGAGATCAGCCCAGATGATGTCACCGCCAAGGTACTGTGCCCCGATGCGTGCTCCACCCGCCGGAACGTCCTCGAGCGCGAACCGTCCATCCTCAGCCGCCTTGAATCTTCGCTCCTCAAACGTGCCCAGCGCCGGGTGATAGAGCGCCCCGTCGGCGAAAGCCCAGGGCTTCCCCTGCCGGGTAAAGATCCGGCCAACCACGCGGCCCGTCCTTTGCACCTCGATCGGGTCGATGGCGAGATCCTCGGGCGGAACCTCAACCGCGACCGCGCGCGGCGTGATTCCACGCCCAGAGACGTGCAACGCATACTTGTCCGGGCGGACATGGGCGAACCGAAAAGCGCCATCGGGGCCGAGGGAGGTCGTCACGGTGCCGGCATCCTGCGGAGCCGTCCGCTCCTGCGTATACTCCTGGGGAGGTCGCTCCAGGACCAACTCAGCCAGGCCACCGCCGAAACCTGCCGGAATGCCGGACAGGCGTCCGGAAACAACGACACCGGGCCGCAGCGCCACAGAGACAGCGGCACCCGCGCGGTCAAACGGCACCAGGTCCTCCCAGACCGCATAGCCGTCTGCCCAGACGGCCAGCCAGTGCCTGGGCTCGCTGTGCCTGCCGTCTTCCCCCACGCCTCCCAGCCAAGTCGCACGCGTGTCAATCGCGATCGAGAACCGGCCCTCGTCGTCGGTCACATCAGCACGGGTGCATGAACACGGATCGGGGTTGCCCCCCGGACCCGCCATGACCGCGAACTTCCTCACGGGCAGTCCATTCGAATCAACCACCCGGCCGTGTATCTCAAAGAGCGGCTCCAGCGTGATCTGGAACCCATCCTCAGGCATCGAATGCGGCGTCTTCCAATACCGCATGAACCCTGACTTCTCCACGTCCACGTAGAAGTCGCCATGGCCCCAGTGTTTTCGCACGCCGCGGATGCGAAACGTGCCGTCGGGTCTGGTTTGCGTCTTCTTGCCGTCGCCGGAATCCACGGTGGCGCCGGCGATCGGTTCTCCGTTCGGTCCCCGGACCACCCCAAGGATTGTGTCGCCAGCCGCCAATTGCACCGTGATGTCACTCGCCGGCCGCGTCATGTCCGACTCGAAGTCGTACGGATACCACCCGGCCTCCAGATAGTCCGCATGCTCAAAGGCGATGCTGCCCAGGGTCGGATTGATTCCGAAAATCTCAAACCGCCCGTCGGCTTGGCTGAAAACGGAACGGTCGTGGTCCGGATCAAAGGAAGGGTTATGGAAAACGGTCGGCGACACGCGCACGCCGGCGACCGGCTCGCAGGTGGCCGCGTCGACCACCAGCCCAGTAACCGTGATGCCACGCTGCAGGGGGTGCCTGATGCGCCGCACCGTGTCGTCTGCCATAATGGGATACTGCTCGATGCAGAACGTGTCGTACACGTACCCAAAGGCGCGGGCCGCAAACGTAAGCTCGCACGAGGCCGGTACGTCCAGCGTGACCGCGCCGGCCTCGGACTTCGCCGCGATCCACTCCCAACCGCCAGCCTTGTAGCCGCTCGCGGCTTCGACGCGATAGAAGCAGTCGAATACCAATATCGGCTTTCCGGTCTCGGCGTCGACCACAACTACCGTTAGCGGCTTCAGCGGCTCGGTTTGCTCAGCTTGCGCCAGCGTCGTCGCCGCCGCCACCAGCACGGGCAGCGCTGCAAGGAGGCGAAGGTGCGACATGGTCGGCAACTCCCGAGGCAGAGCCACTTGTAGTATATGCCTGCTCGCCTTCCGCGCCGCTTGCTAATCTGCCAGGAGTCGGCCGGTCGCCCGACACTCACGCCAGTTTTTGGGACACCATATCGACTCCAGGACGAACGCCAACGGTGACCGTAGACCTCGGGTCTGCCACGGCTTGCCCGTGTCGTGGTCACGGGCTACCCCACCACCTGACGCAGTGCAGGAAGCGGCCACCGCAGCGGAGGAAGTAGGTATGGTGTCCCCCGATTTCGACAGCAGCTTCGGCGAGGGGGATAGGGTGCGGCGGTTCCTGCGCGGTTTCCACACCCCAACCCTCACCCCTACCCCTCTCCCTGAAAGGGCGAGGGGTTTGTGTGCGGTCGCGGCCGGCGGGGTCGCCTTGGGTGGGGATAACCCCAAGTTCGACCCTGGACACGTCACGGTGAACGATGCCCACCGGGCGCTGCCCGCCCGCGCCCTGCGTGCGTCGTGACGCGGTCAGGACAGGCAACCTCCGAGTCCGGCCCCGCGCTGACCCAAGCTTGCGTGCCCATCGAGCGTAAGCGGTTTGGCGACCCCGGAAGCGGGGTCGGCGGACCGGAGTCTCCACTACATCACGTTTCCGCCCCGCCCCTGCCCCTGGTAACCGCGCCCCTGGCTTTCTGCCCCGCAAAGAAACCGAAGAATCCTCACTGCTGTCTAACTTGCGCCAACCTAGCAGCATTCCAGTGATGTTCCCGTTCTCTCAGGGCGCCGGCAGCAAAGCCAGGGTGGCATGGCCAAGCGCAGCGCCGCCATGCGCTCGCTTGGACGAGGCCTGCTTTCCACCACGCATGCCGGCGCCTTCGGCTTGGGCATGCCACCCTCTTGGTTTCCCATTCGCGTGGTGCTGTTTAGCGGCATTCCAGTGATGTCCCCGTTCTCTCAGGGCGCCGGCCGCTCGTGCTGCTCCGGCGTGCGGCGGAGGGTGTCGAGTTGCTCGCGGATGTGATCGACCAAGGGCTGGTACTTCATGGCCTCGGCCAACGGTAAGGCCGTCTCCAGCGTGGCGATGGCCCGGCCGATCTGACCATCCACGGCGTACACAGTGGCCAGCGTGTTGAGGATGCCGGGGTCACGCTCCTGAGTGAGGGTGGCGGCGCGTTCGGCCAGGGAAACGGCTTCGCGAATGTTCGCAGGATCCTCGGGCGCGGCCGCGACCAGGAGGAACGCGAGCACGTTCATCGGCGCTGCCCAGTTGCTGTCCAGCCGGACGGCCTCCCGCAGCTCCGCAATGGCCTCCGCCGGTTCGCCAACCTCCTGCAACGCCATGCCCAGGAAGTAACGCGTCCGGCGATTCTCTGGTTCCAGGCGTCGCGCCTCGCGCAGATGTTCGATCGCCTCGCGCGTGTGGCCTTGCAGGCTCAAGGCAAGCCCGAGATTGTAGCGGCCCGGCCCGTACTGAGGTCGATGCTGCACCGCCGCGCGGAAGTGTTCGATGGCCTCGCTCGGCCGGTTCAGTTCCTGCAGCAGTGTCCCAAAATTCAGATGCAGGGTCGGATCGCTCGGACTGACCGCCAAGGCGCGCCGGAGCAAGGCCTCCGAGTCCCGCCAGTGTCGCGCCTGGTGCCAGGTGCCAACGGCACAAGCTGTCAGAATGAGGAACGCCAGGCCGGCCACCAACCACCGCGGCCCGTGCGGGGCCGAAGGCTCGCGAGGCGAAGGCGCCCGACGACGAACGCCCAGTGCGTCCGCCACCGCGAACGCAATC
>Ga0116143_10000173_pt1 | contig 90357 bp, 61 predicted proteins | sample AD_UKC034_MetaG_FD_89745 | JGI IMG/M metagenome (GOLD analysis project Ga0116143, IMG submission 89745) | Active sludge microbial communities of municipal wastewater-treating anaerobic digesters from USA - AD_UKC034_MetaG | ecosystem: Engineered > Bioreactor > Anaerobic > Digestate | place: USA... | reverse complement strand
GTCAACTTCGAAGTCGGCGGCAGCGCCACTTCAGGCGTGGACTACACGCCCTTGCTGGCCAGTGTGAAGTTCCTGGCGGGTGCGGCGACGGCCGATAAGAGGGTCGATCCCATCGACGACACCTTGGTCGAGGGACCTGAGACCGTGGTGCTGACGCTGCTTGCGGGAGCAGGATATACCGAGAGCCCCAACACCGCGACAGTCACAATCGCTGACAACGACCCGGCCGAGCAGCTTGTGGAACTCCTCTGGCAATACCGCGCCAATGACGCGGGGATAGGGCGGTTGCATGCCTGGCTGATGGGGCCGACAGGGAAGGCAGGAGACAAGTCCTATGGTGAGGTGGCCAAAGTGGGAGGATGGCGGGTGGTGGCCAAGGGAGACTTCACGGGAGATGGCATCGATGACTTGGTGTGGCAGCACGCAACAGGACAGGTGGCGATCTGGCCGACCGATGGGTCTTCGATTCTGCAGAACGAGGCCGAGTTCATCTCCCTGAACAACCCGGACTGGCAAGTGGTCGGTGCCGGCGACTTCGATGGCGACGGGAAGACCGATCTCTTGCTCGAGCACAGGGCCAACTTCCTGCACATCTGGCTCATGGACGGCATGCAGCCGAAGCCCGGCGGCGGTGTCGGCCTCGGCCAGTGGACCATGCCCGCGTGGCGCGTCGCCGGAGTGGCAGACATGACCGGCGACGGCAAGCCGGACATCGTCTGGCAACACTGGGGCGGGTGGGTGCACGTTTGGAGGATGGACGGAACGAAGGTCGTTTGGAAGCCCGACGGGAAGAGCCTCGAGGGCTGCGGACTCAACATCGTGATGGAGCCACCGTGGGATCTGGTGACTGTGGGGGATTACACCGGGGACGGTCATGCCGACCTGGTGTTTCAGCACCGGTTGGACGGCAAAGTCGCGGTTCAACCGCTGAAGGTCTCGTCCGGCTGTCCGGTGGCGGACGATGCCGACCGTGTATTCTGTCCTCCGTTGAAGCCGCAGTGGAGAGTTGCGGGCCCCCTGCCATACCGTGACGAGCTGCGGGTCATCAGCTTGCGCGATTTGCTGGATTTTGGCACATGCCGCGTGGGGGCTACGAAGTTGCAGTACTTGCGGATCCACAACGATTCGCTTCCGGAGTTGCGTATCACGAAAGTCGAGTGTCCCGAGGGTTTCTCGTGCGATTGGACTGGAGCGATAGCTTCAGGCGCCTTCGTAGACGTGCCGATCACGTTTGTTCCTGAAGAGTCTGGGGACTACGTCGGCACGGTGACATTCATCTGCCCGGGTGCCACGGGGAAGGCCTTTATCAACGTCAGGGGGCGAGGAGCGGACTTGACCTGTCCGAAGGTGGATTTCAATGACGATGGGGTGGAGGATCTCCTCTGGCAGCACGTCAGCGGCGACCTGAATGCGTGGCTCATGGGCGGTCCCTGCAAAGTGGGGGACTTGCCGCTGCCCGATGCAGGAGACCTCCGGGATTGGCTGCTTGTTGGCACACGCGACTTCACCGGGGATTGCCGCCCGGACCTTGTGTGGCAGCACCCCGCAGGTCCGGTTCGGATCACCCCCTGGGATGGCAGCGCGCTCCGCCGCGATCAGGAGCGTACAGTCTTCCTCCCCGACCGTTCGTGGCAGGTGGTCGGCCTGGCAGACTTCGATGGCGATGGAGGCACGGACATTCTGCTGCAGCACACTGCTGGCTGGCTGCACATTTGGCTGATGGATGGACTCGAGATGCGAGGGACGGGCAAAGGTCTGAATCAGTGGCCCTTGCCTGGATGGCGTATCGCCGGTGTGGCCGATATGACCGGGGACAGCAAACCGGACATCGTGTGGCAGCATTCCACCGGCCTGATCCACGTGTGGCAGTTGAACGGTACCGACTTGGTCTTTACGGGCACACCGGCCAGGATCAAGGGCTACGGCCTCCAGCGCTCGCCAATCTATGGGTGGGATCTCGTAGGCCTCCTGGACTGCACGGGTGACGGCCAGGCGGATCTCTCGCTGCGGAACCGATTCGACGGTCGCATGGCACTCTGGCCATTGACGCTCGTCAATGCTCAGGCCCAACCTGTGGTCACCGGGCAGATGGACTGCGGGTCGTTGCCGAGCCGGTACTGGCGGATCGCCGGGCCGCTCGGGTACCAAACCACCATCGGCGCTGGCGTCGGCCTTCTCTCGGACGAGGAGGGTCTGGATCTCGACAGCAACCTGATCGATTTCCTGGACCCTGGTCTTGAATGAGCCTGGGGCGGTCCACTTCCGCCAGCGCATCGCGTTGACAAACGGAGACGGTGGAGCCGTTGGCGGTCTGGGCTTACCCGCGCCGAGAAGCGACAGTGCCATCGAGCGCGAATTGCAGCCCGTCGCAGACGCCAAGGAGGTCAGGTCGGCAGAGGGCAGCGAGGGCCCCCTCCACCGTTGCTCCGCCTCTGCGGGCTCGGCGTGCTCTGCGGGAATCCCTGCCAGCAGGTGCACCCACGCCGGTCACCGGGCTTGCGAGTCTCGCGCAGAGACCGCGAGGCTGCCAAGGCGCCACGACGCAAAGGAAAGATCAGAGGACTTCATCCGGCTGACCTCTGACCTCTGACCTCTGTCCTCTGTCATCTGTCATCTGACCTCTGTCCTCGTCCCCCCTTGGGCCCTGGCGTCTTGGCGCCTTTGCGTTGACTGCCCCCTCGATCCGGTCTTCCTCGTATTCCGCGTGTTCCGAGGTTCCCTTCTTCGACTGCCCTGCAAACCCGTGCTCCACCCTGAATCGGTGTGGGAACCATCAACCTCGGCGACCGGCGCCGCGCACCGCCTCGCTCTGGTTCCGTCAGGGCGCGGCGTAGCCGGACTGCAACCGATAGTACTTCGGCGCCTTCAGCCCGACGGAAAAGGCCGGGTCCAGCCAAGTCGCGGTCCCGCCCGTCCCGGGCACTTTTCCGAGCGCCGTGGGTGCCCAGGGGACGAGCGTGGGCGAGGCGATGACGGTGTATTCGTAGCCCTCGAGCGATGGCCAGGAGAGCTGGATCTTGGGAGGTGCGAGGGCGATCGCGAGCGAGGCGGGCACGGGCGGCGTCACGGTCCCGGTATCGAGCGCACGCAGGGCCTCGAGCTGGGCGAGATCGAGCGCGCCGGCGGAACCGGACGCTAGGTGGACCCGGAAATTGTCCATCCAGGCATCGCAGGGTTGGGTGGGCTGGCTGCCTATCGGGTTGTTCCCGAGCACGAATTGCCCTCCGGGAAAGCGTACATTGGGCCCGGCAGGAATCGTGGCCGTCGACAACGGGACGACCGCCGTCGACCGGGTTCCCCGATAGAACCGGACGTTGTCGGTGTCTGCCGTGCCATCGTAGGTCGCGGCGAAGAAGACCCACTCCTCGGTGGGCGGGAATTGCTCGTACGCCCCGACAAAAGTGCCATCAAAGGCGAGAACAAGCCCACTGTAGAAGAGGTAAGACTGGTTGTTGGCATTCCACCAGAAGAGGCGGCCGAACCGGCCGAATTCCGTCCCCGCCGTCACCCGGAGCCAGCCGGACAGCGTAAACGAGTCCATCGACGGGAAGACCGTGTACTCCGTGGCGACGGCCCGGCCGCCGAGGCCGTCGGTCCCCATGGCTGTCGAGGCCGTGTTGTCGAAGGCGCGATCCTGGGGCAGGCCGCTGACGCCGCTGCCGGTTGTTCCGTGCCAGTCGGCCGGCTGGCCTTCCTGCGCCTCGAACGCGAGGATCATCGGTTCGTTGCCGGAGCTGGCGGCAAGCCGGCCCCGCTCGTTGAATCCGAATTCGAGATAGGGCGAGGCCGCGAAGGCGACGGTGCTGGCGAGACCGCCGATCAGAACGGAGCCGCGGATCCACCGAGGGAGGAGACAAGAGGCGTTCATTGGGGTTTCCTGGGATTGGGGTCAGGGTTGTTCGAGACGATAGAATCGCGGTGTGGCGGCCGGTGTGTTGGTCACGGTGTACCGGCCGTCGACGACCCGGGGCGGGGCCGGCAGCGGTTGCCACGAGCCCGGCGGGCCAAGGCCCGGCGTCTCCTCGGCCTGATAGTGGTAGGCGGCAGTGCTCCACTCGAGGGCCACCTCGCCCGCTCCCGCGGGCCGGATGCGGAGCGTGGGCTGGCAGCTCCCGCCGCTCAAGACGACTTTGTAGGACCCGCCGTCCGTGACTCCGCCGGGCCGGTGGACCACGAGCACGACGCGCTGGTTGGCTTCGAGGTTGAACGAGCACGTCGCCTCGATGTTGTTATTATCACTGAAGTTGCCGGGGCAGGCCCACGCGTTGCGCCGGGGGTCCTCCGGAAAGAACTCGTTGGTGTAGACAACGCAGAAGAAGGGCTGCGGGCTCGTGAGCGTGAGGCTGACGCAGGCGTTCGACTCGCCGTTCACGAGAGTGAACGCGGCATAGCGTGTCGGAGCGTCGGCGAACTTGACGAGCCCCCCCTCGAGCCCGCAGGTCGTCCCTGTGCCGGTTGGATCGTACGCTCCCGCCATGAGGGGCGTGTCCGGGCCGATCAGACCCCGGATGGTCTGGTCCGGGCAAATCTCACACACGCCGCCTCCATCCTCCACCGGTGCGGTAGGCACCCCGGGCAACGTCACGAGCGTCTGGGCGATCATCCCAGTCGGCATGTAGAGGTTCAGATGCGCGCGCAGGTCGCCCCCGACCGGGAAACTCGGGAACGTGGCGAGCTTGAACGGGGTCAGGGAAGCCGATTGCGCCCCGGGGGCGAGGTCCGGGTAGGCGGCCTGATCCTGGAAGAGCGCCCCGGAGATGATGGGAAGCAATTGGATTGTGAGACCCGAGACGGTGTCGGGCAGGCCGTTCGAGATCACAAGGGTCAGCTCGCTGCATTCGTTCGGATCAACGATGCCATTGCCGTTGCCATCCGCGAGCGTCCACTCGACGGGGGTCAGGATCGGGCCCACGTAGGTGAGCGACACGTCGTTGCCGTCGCCGCCCGCATAGCTGATGCGGAATTGGCCCCAGCCCACCGTGATCAGCGTGTCCTCGGGCAGGCCGTCAAACGTGCCGCTGACGGCGTCCGTGCCGTCGTTGTTGATGAGGACCCGTTGGGACCCGGGCAGGCCGAGGAGAGCCCCGGCGGTGTTCAGGGTCAGCCGCGGGCTGTTCAGCGTCACGGTGCCGCGAACAACAAGCCGGTCGCTCAGACCGGACTGGAGATCGGCCGACACTTCGCAGGCGGCTTCGAGCCGGAGGTTCCCCGTGGTCAGGAGGGCGACGCCGGGCCCCGGCGCGATCGATCCGCTGAGCCCGGTGACGTCCCCGACCATGCCATCGCCGGCGAGCGCGCCGTCGCCGGTCACCACGACCGGGCTGGTCGGCTGGTTGCCGTTGACGACCAGCACCCCGGTGTCGACGAAGGTGACGCCGGTATAGGTGTTATGGCCGGTCAGAGTCAACGTGCCGCCGGAGCCATGCATGTAGAGGCCGCGAGTGCCGTCGGCAACGCCCGAAATCAGCCCTGCGAACACGGCGTCCGCCCCGCCGTTCAACGTCAGTCGGGCCGTCCCCGCCCCGCCAAACAGCACGTTCCCCTCCCCCTGGATCGTCCCGATGCCATCCTTCTGGTCGTTCAGATCGAAGACGCCGGAGGCGGCCATGATCACCGCCGACCGATAGTCAATCTGCGTCGAGCGCAGCAGACGGACGGTATCGGCGCCCACGCCGTCGCCGATGTAGAGGTTGCCGAGGACGGCGCCGTCCATGGCGGATTTGTCGAGCTCGAGCGTGCCCTGGTTCACGATGATGTCGCCGGTCAGCGTGTTGGCTTGATCTCCCGCGAACCGCAGGAGGCCGTCCCCGAGCTTGACCAGAGCTCCGCCGCCGTCGAGTGCGCTGTCGAGGAGGAAGGAGGCGGCGCCGTCGATGTTCAAAGTCGCCCCGTGGGACAGGGTGACCTTCGCGTGATTCTGCACAGCGGCCAGGACGCGGAGGGCGCCTTGCCCCACGGGCCCGCCACCGGTGAGGGTGAGCGGCTCGGACAACGCATCCGTGGGTGCCCTTAGCACGAGCGCGGCCCCGGCCGCCACGACCGTGCCTCCCGACGCGGCGCCGAGGGCCTGGGCGTGGGCGGCCTGGACGGATCCCTCTTCAATCGAGAGGTTCCCGGTGAACGTGTTGGCGTTCGCCAACCAGAGGCTGCCTCCTCCGCGCTTGACCACGCCCCCCGTGAAGCCGGGACTGTCCTCGATGACGGCATTAATGCGCAGCCCGTGCAGACTGAGTCCCGATGCGACCTCGGTCACGACTGCGCGCGGCAGCCGGAGAGTGCCCTCGATTTCGGCGTCGTCGGTCGAGCTGGTCGCCTGGATGCTCCCGGTGATCTCGAGCGTTCCCAGCCGGGTATCCGTCAAGCCGCCGCTCATGATCAAATCGCGGGCAACATGATGCTCCTTGTTGAGGAGGAGGGTGCCGCTGCGCAGCACCGTGAGAACGGCCGAGGCGGGGAACTGGCCGCTGTAGACGGGATTGACGACGTGGGGTCCGCCCGCCTTGCCGCCCACGGTGAGCTCGACGCCCACCGCCGCCACGCCGGAGGGTTTGCGGAGGGTCAACAGGGAACAGTGGGCGGTCGTCGGACCGGTGTAGGTGTTCGCCTCGGTGCCGGTGAACTCGATGGTGTTGCCTTCGAGAACGAGGCCCCCGTCGCCCTGGAGACTGCCGCTGAACACGAGCGTGTCTGCGGCATCCACCGTCACGATCTCGTTGAGCATCACCCGGCCCGCCCATCCGCAATCGCCGCGGGCCGCCAAGACCACGCCGTGGACCGCAGGCGTGCTGAGGGAGAGGCGTTTCGGGCCAATCTGGGCGTCGACAAGCTCGAGCCGGCCCGGGTCGTTGACGCTTACTCCGCCCGTGTCCAGGCCCAGCGCGTAATCCGTGGCGGCGATCAAGCAGCCATCGCTGATCGTGGTCAACCCGCCGTAGGTGTTGTCCCCGCTGAGCCGCAGGGTGCCGGCGCCGGTCTTGGTCAAGCCCGCGTCGATGACAAAGGGGGGCGAACCGCTCGATCCCCCGATGATCACCGCCTGGATCCACAGGTCGTCGGCGGCGGTTCCGTCCGCGACGTCCACGACCCGCGTGTACTGTCCCAGGTGCAGCCGCCCCTGGATCACCGACGCGTTCGCGTCGGCAAGGCTCGACACCGGGCCATTCACTTGGAGCGTGCCCGCGCCGGTCGTGAGGGTTCCTCCCTGCAATGTCAGTGATCCGGCGTTCCCCCGATAGCCGTCGAGGTTCATTAGTCCCTGGCGAACCGTCACTGCCGAGGTGCCCGAGAGTTGGTTATCGGCTCTCCAGAGCGCCGACGACTGAACCGTCAGGTTGCCGGGAACGGCGAGCCCGGTCGCTTTGGCGAGATGCAGCCATCCGGCTTGGACCGTGCACGTGCCGGAGAAGGTGTTCGGGTTCGGGCCGTCCAGGATAGCGGTTCCCGTGCCCCTCTTGACGAGGGCCCCGGTCCCGCTGATCGCGCCGCTCAGGGTCATCGTGCCCGCGGCATCCAGCGTGAGCGAATTGGCGCCGAGGGCGATGTCGCCCGAAACCACCAGCGTCGACAGGACACTGCCCACATCGAAGGTCTGGCGGGCCTCGAGATTGAGAGGCAACTCGATACGGTTCTCGCCGGTAATGCCGCTGGCGCCAACGCCGCCGGCAACCGCCAGGGTGTTGCCGCGGAGCCTGTAGCCGCCTCCCGTGCCCGTGAAGGTCATGCTGCCAATCGATAGCGAAGGGAAGTCGTTGGTGTTCACCTTGCGGGCCGCGCTGAACGGGAACACCAGGTCGTCCCCGTCCCGAGGCAGGCCGCTCGCCCAGTTCGCCGCCGTGCGCCAGTAGGCATCGGTGCCCGCGCCGGTCCACGTGCGCTCGACCCCCCAACCGGTGGCCGACCCCCCGGCAAGCCACGCCAACGCCAAGCCGATCCGGAGAAGGCGACCAGCGCGGTCGAACAGGCAAGGGCGCACGGCCAGGGTGCAGTGAGACGCGGGGGACAGAATGGGGTTCATACGGACTCCTCGATACCTACGGCCCCAGGGTGATCCTCGAAGCATCAGGGTCGACACGCCGGGGTTGCATTCGCGCCGACAATGCCACACGTGGACCACGAACGGAAAGGAGATTCTGGAAGAAAGCCCCGCTTCGGACGCACGACGATGTTCTTGAGCAAGAGCCGATGTGACTGCCGTGTTGATTTCATGCTGTACCCGCCCGCGTCGAGGGCGGCCCGGGGGCTGTCCGTGTTCCCCGTCCCCGGCCGCGGTCAGCGCCCGCGGCTGCCGGGTCAGGCTCTCACGCATTCGAGCACGCTTGCGTCAGACGGCGGAAGCCGGTCAACTGGATCGCAGTGAAACCGACCTTCCTGATCCTCGTGGGCTGGGGATGCGCACTGGCAGGGTTGCTCGCTGATGAACGCATCTATGCCCCCGAAGGGGCGGTGGCAACAACGACCGGACCGGACCTGACCGTGCCACTGGCCGAAGGCGAGACCCGCGTGCTCGAGATCGGGATCTACCGCGTGGGCTGGCAGTCTTACGGTGGTCAGCCGGTGAGCCTGCCCTTGTCCTGGACCGGCCATTTCGAGCCGCGCTCGGGCATCTCGTGCACGGGATGGGGACGGGTGATGGGCCGGGAGGCGCTCTTGCTGCACTCGCCCTGGCATGTCCCGCCGGGAAAGACCTGGGTCGAGTACCGCCTTGCGTTGCCGCAGACCGCACCGGTCCATTTCTGCTTCGGCATTGCCATGGGGCCCGACGTGGCGGTGCCCGGCAAGAGCGACGGCGTGACGTTCTCGGTTCACGTCGGGGATGCGGGCGATCCGCGCGAAAGGCTGCGGGTCCACCATGATGCCGGCGTCTGGCAGGATCACACCATCGATCTCTCCGCACATGCCGGCCGGACGGTTACTCTCCGGCTGCAAGTCGAACCCGGACCCCGGCATAGCGCCTCCTGGGATTACTCGTTCTTCGGGGACGCCCGGATCGTCGCGGGCGCGGCGACCATCGGACCATCGACGGTGGTCGAGCGTTTGACGGAGACGCGGGCGTACCGCGCGACGGCGCGCGCGAGTCGGGTGGCGCTCTCGAACCGGCCGGACTCGGGCGTGACGCCATCGAACCTCCTGTCGTTTCGGAACCGGCTCGAAAGGGAGGGTCGGGCATGGCTGTTTCGATATCGCGGAGCGGACGGAGACCTCGTCTACCGCTACGAACCGGCGACGGGTACCCTGGACGATTTCATGGTGCAGGCGGACGGCCAGGCGCCGTTCCCGCCCGCCTGGGGTGGCGGCGTGACGCTCGCCAGCGACGCGGGAGGTGCGGAGATCGAGGCGCGCGGCGGACGGGCCGTGGACATCCGCCGGGAGGGGCGAACGCTCGACGTGCTCTGGGAGTATCCGGCGGGCTCCCGGCCCTTCCGGGTTCAATGGAGCTTCGGCATCGCCGGTAAGGCGCTCACGGTCTCCGCGCGCGCGGGGGAACCGCGGGCGGTTCGGTTCTCCCTGGGTGAGACGGTCGCCCCGCTTCGCCGCACGGTCCCCGTGCCGTACCTGCTGGGCAACGCGAGTTACCTCCCGGCCAACGGGTTGTATGTCTGTCGCTATCTCGACTGGACGGCGAGCCAGTCCTCTTCCTGCCCCCAGGGCACTGCCGTGTATGAGCCGCGGACCGACGGCACCCGCGCCCCACTGGGGGAGATCGGGTACATCGCGGTGTCGCCGGATGTGGGCGAGGTGCTGCCGAACCTGCCGCACCCACCGTCGCCGTATCGGGCGGAGCTGGCTTCGCGGATCGTGCTGGACGTGTGGGGACACGACCGGGGGCGGTATGCCAACGACACGGCGCGGTTGCTCGAGCTGAAGGCCGCGGGTGTCGATCACCTCCTGATTCTCCAGCATGACTGGCAGCGCTACGGCTACGATGTCAAGTTGCCGGATCATCTTCCGGCGAACCCGGCCTATGGCAGCGAAGCCGATCTGCTCGAGTACGGCCGCACGGCGACCGCCTGCGGCTACCTTTGGGCGCTGCACGAGAACTACATCGACCTCTACCCGGACGCCCCGAGCTACGATCCGGTCGCCCGCGTGCTGAAAGCGGACGGATCGCCATCCCCGGCCTGGTACAACCCCGGCACGAAAGTCCAAAGCTACGGCCTCAAGTGCAATCGGGCTTTGGGTTTCGCGCGCTTGAACTCACCGGAAATCCACCGTCGGTACGCGACGACGGCGGCCTATCTCGACGTCCACACCTGCGTGCCGCCCTGGCATCAGCTCGATCATGACGCGACCCAGCCGCAGGCGGCCCAGGCGATCCTCAAGGTCGGGCACGACACGGAGCTGTTCCAGTTCGAGCGCGACACGCACGGCGGCCCGCTCCTCGGTGAGGGGGCTCACCACATGTTCTGGGCCGGCCGATGCGACGGCGTCGAGGCCCAGGTCCAGGGCGGCGAGGATCATGGGCTGTTCCTCGATTTCGATCTCCTCAAGATCCATCCGCAGATGGTGAACCACGGCATGGGCTACTACGAACGCTGGTTCCGCCAGGGTTACAAGACCGAATACGGACGGGACGCCGGCAGCGTGGCGCAGTGGGACCAATACCGGGCGATGGAGCTCGCCTATGGCCATGCCGGCTTCCTCGGCCACATCCTCGTCCACAACGCCCAGGCCGTCGCTCGCGAGCATCATCTCATGCACCCGGTCCAGCGTCTCTACGGGACGGCGCGGCCGACCGAGATCCTCTACTTCGTTGGCGGTCGCGGAGTGACCGCCAGCGTCGCTCTGGCCGCCCGCGACACGCGGCGTCCCCGGATTCGCTACGAGAACGGCCTGACACTCTGGGTCAACGGACACCCCGAACCCTGGCTGATTCGCGAGCGCGACGTGCCGGGTGATTTGCCCCAGCCGGCCGGCAGCCGCTTGTCCACAAGCGCCAGGACCTGGCGGCTGCCACCGTGGGGATTCCTCGCCCTCGGCCCGGATACCGAAGTCCACACCGCCCTGCATGACGGCAACGTCGCGGATCTTGCGGTTTGTCCCGAGTTCCTGTTTGCCGATGCCCGGACGGCGTTTGACCTGCCGTACCTGCGGCCAACGAAGAACATCGAGCCGCGGCTGCAGGCACTACGGCATTTGGGCAGCAACCGAGTCGAGGTCACGTATGAGTGGGTTGTGGGGGAGGCGCTCGGGGAGGACTACCATTGCTTCGTGCACGGGATCCCCGTCCGGCCGGGAGCGATCGAGACGATCCTGTTTCAGCAGGACCATGCGCTGCCCCGACCAACCCGGGAATGGCGCCCGGGGGATGTGATTGTCGATGGCCCGCATGCGCTGACGGTGCCCGACGACCTGGAGCGGTGCCATCTCGTGATCGGTTTGTTCAAGAACGACCGGGTCCCGCTCCGCGGGCTCGAGGAATCGAACCGGCGCATCCTGATTGCGCGCCTGAACGTGAAACGAACCGCTGGGAAGATGACAGACCTCACGGTCGAGAAACCGACGGCGGCGATGCTCGATGGAAACCCGCCCCGGGCGGATTTCAAGGCCCACACCAATCCTGTCGGAACCTGGGTGGATTTCGGCATGGTGGCGACCGACGGCGCGGTGAAGGTGAACCGACGCGGGACGTGCCTCGAGGTGTTTCCCTATCCGCGCGGTCGCTCGTTCCGGGTGGCGCTGGACCTGGGCCGGCAGGCGCCCAAGGCGGATCCGGCGCGGGTGCGGATGCGGGCGCTGGGAGCGGAGGCGGGTGAAGAACCGGGCCCGGTGCCGGTGACCGTTTCGGGCAGACGGATCGAGGCGACGCTGGGCACGCAAGCCGCCAGCCGTTATGTCGTGACGTGGTGAAGCCGGGCGCCTCGGCGTGTGTCGGAAAAGGCCTGCGCCGGCTGCGCCGCCCCGCCGTCTTCGGGAACCGGAACGATCCTGCCCGGTGGAACGGGAACGGCCGGCAACGCCCGGGTGCGCGGTATGCTGCCAGCCTCTGTCCCCAATCCGCGCGTAAGCGTACCCTGCGGCTCAACCTGCTGGGCTGGGCCAGGCGCCTTGAGCCGCCTGGTCCGGGGTTTTCGCGGATTCGAGAAGCCCGCCCCCGAGGCGGACCACCCCGGAGCCGACACCCCACGCGCCTTCAAGGCGAAAACCCAGCAGGAGCCGATGGCGAACGTTCGCGCCGCACGCGACAGGCGAGGATCCGGGCGCAGGATTCGCAGGCGCAGGATTCGCATTTGACGGGCGCTTGGCACCGAGGGAGGATTTCTTTTTGCTCGTGTGATGGAGATTGCCGAGGTGCATCGGTTTCGCGACCGGGTTGACCGGGAGCTGCGTGGCCGCATCCTGCCTTTCTGGATGCGGGAGGTGGTGGACCACGAGCATGGCGGGTTCCTGGCACGCCTCAGCAACGATCTGCGGCCGGATCCTTCCGGTCCCAAGGGTCTGATTCTCAATGCCCGGATCCTGTGGACGTTCTCGGCGGTGCACCAGGTTTGGCCCGAGACCGCGTATCAGGATCTGGCGCGGCGGGCTCGCGAGTACCTGGACGACCGCTTCTGGGATGCGGAGCACGGCGGGGCGTTTTGGTTCCTGGACCGCGAAGGCCGGGTGATCGACGCCACGAAGAAAGTCTATGGCCAGGCCTTCCTGATCTACGCCCTGGCCGAGTTTGCCCGGGCCTTCGGCGACCGGGCGGCACTGGGACGGGCCATCGCCACGTTCGAGCGGATCGAGCAGCACGCTCGCGAACCGCGATTCGGAGGGTACATCGAAGCCTTCCAGCGGGACTGGACCGAGGCGGCCGATCTCCGGCTGAGCGCGAAGGACCCGAACGAGCGGAAGTCGATGAACACCCACCTCCACCTGCTCGAGGCCTACACGAGCCTGTTCCGGTCCTGGCCGGACCCCCGGCTGCGCGCCCGCCTGATCGAGCTGATCGAGCTCTTCGAACGCAGGATCACCGACCCGATCACGCATCATTTTCACCACTTCTTCGACGACGCCTGGCAGGTGCGATCGGACTCGTACACCTACGGCCACGATATCGAGGGAAGCTGGCTGCTGGTCGAGGCCGCAGACGCACTCGGCGAGCGCGCGCTCAGCGACCGGGTGCGGCGTCTCGCCGTGGACATCGCCGGGGCGGTGCGGTCCGAGGGCTTGGGTGCGGACGGCGGCCTGGCCTACGCCGGCCGGCGCGGCGCCGTCACGGACGCCGGCCGCGAGTTCTGGCCGCAGGCGGAAGCCGTGGTTGGTTTTCTGAACGCGGGGCAGCTCTCCGGGGATGCGGGGTATTACGATGCGGCGCATCGGGCCTGGGCGTATGCGGAGGCGCACCTCGCGGACCAGGTGCACGGCGAGTGGTTCTGGCGGGTCAACCCCGATGGCCGTCCGGACCTCGCCCTCTGGAAGGTCTCCGAGTGGAAGTGCCCGTATCACACCACGCGGGCGTGCCTCGAGACCCTCCGGCGCCTTGACTCTCTGGCTCCCGTCGATCCGTCGCCGGAACGCTGCGGATCGGCGGCCGGGCCCTCGCCTGCCCATGACTGACCTCGCCTTCCACCGACGACTTCGGGCGCTCACGGCGGATCACAACGCCCTGCTGCGGCGCCGCAACCGGAAGCTCACCCCCGGCAATGGGATTTACGACCGCTACGCGCATCCGGTGCTGACGGCCGACCATGTCCCGTTGTCGTGGCGCTACGATTTCGATCCGAAAGCCAATCCGTTCCTCATGCAGCGCATGGGGGTGAACAGCGTCTTCAACGCCGGCGCCATCGAGTTCAAGGGCCGCATCGTGGTCATGGCGCGCGTGGAAGGCTGGGACCGGAAGTCGTTCTTCGCGGTCGCCGAAAGCCGGAACGGGATCGACGGCTTCCGCTTCTGGGATTACCCCGTGATTCTCCCGGATCACGACGAGGCCGAGACCAACGTCTATGACATGCGCCTGGTGCGGCACGAGGACGGGTGGATCTACGGTCTCTTCTGCGCCGAACGCCACGACGATTCCCAGCCCGGCAACCTGTCGGCCGCCGTGGCCCGATGCGGGATCGCCCGCACCCGCGATCTCGTGCGCTGGGAACGGCTGCCCGATCTCCAGACCCGCTCGCCGCAGCAGCGCAACGTCGTCCTCCATCCCCGGTTTGTCCGGGGCCGGTACGCCTTCTACACCCGGCCGCTGACGCACTTTGCCGCCACCGGCACCGGCGAGGGGATCGGGTGGGGGGTCTGCGACGACATCACCCGTCCCGTGCTCGAGACCGAAGCGATCATGGACCGGCGCGCCTACCACACCATCAAGGAGGGCAAAAACGGCCTTGGCCCGGCGCCGATCGAGACTCCCGAGGGCTGGCTGCACCTGGCCCACGGCGTCCGCGACACCGCCGCCGGCATGCGCTACGTCCTCTACCTCTTCCTGGCGGATCGCGACGATCCCTCCCGGATCCGGAAGATCCCGGGCGGCTATTTCCTCGCCCCGGAAGACGGGGAGCGCGTGGGCGATGTCTCGAATGTGGTCTTCAGCAACGGCTGGGTGGCGCGATCCAACGGCGACGTGTTCCTCTATTACGGCGCCTCCGACACGCGCCTGCATGTGGCGACCACAACCGTGGCGCAGCTCCTGGATTACGTCTGCCACACGCCGGTCGACGGCCGCCGGAGCGCCGCGTGCGTCCAGCAACGCTGCGCCCTCATCCGGCGCAACCTGGTCGCACCGAAAACCCGCCACCCCCGGCGCGGCTCATGAAGACCGGCTGCCCGTCAAGAGACCGTCCGCCCCGGGAGGGGCGCGCCGCTCACGGGCCGGGCTCTGCGTGGCCCAGCTCGACCCGGCCCACTTCCATCGCCCCGGTGAACTCGACGCGCAGAAACCGCGCGGGATCGCCCTCGACACGGCCGCGGTAGCGCACCGCCTTCCAGTAGCCGTAATCCCCCTCCCCCCCCAGGAACGGCTCCGGTCGGCATTCGCACGACCGATACGTCACGCCGTCGGCGGACACGGCCAGCCGTGGATCCGCCACCGCGTCGGGGAAGAACACATCGATCATATACTCCCGCAGGGGGCCGCCGACACGGTACACCATCGTGCTTCCCGCCGCGCCGCCCAGGCGATGATAATCCTCCCGGGCCTTCCGCGTGTCGCGGGTGCGGAAGGACGTCTCCCCGCTCCGCGCGTGCAGCCAACGGTCGTCGACGAGCTCGTCCACCAGAACCCGCTGCGCGGCGATCAGGGGGCCGAGAACCGCCGACGGCGCCGAGAGCCCGGCCCCGTTGCGGGCGCGGACCCGGTAGTAATAGAAAACGCCCGGACGCGCCTCGAGGTCGGCGAACAGCGGCCGGTAGGGAGCCGCCGTCTCGTCGACGTCCGCCGCGGCCACCGTCCAGGGGCCTTCCCGTGCGGTGGCTCGTTCCACGGCGTAGGCGGTGGCGCCCACACGGCCCTGCCAGGCGAGCGCCCCGGGCGTCGAGGAGGGCAGGAGCCGGGGGGGCGACGGCAGCGCCAGCGGGGGGATGGGCATGCCGCGCAGGGCGAAGGCTTCGCGCTGGACCAGGGCGAGCAACCCCGACTCGTCATACCCGGCCCCCGAGGCGAAACCGGGCCAATGGTAGGCCTTGTACTTGTCTCCTCCGGCGGGTTCCGAGTGCCAGTAGAACCCGCCGTCGCGATTCCGAAACCGCAGGCTCCAGATCAGGGCGCCCGCCGTGCCGGTTTCGCGGACGGCGTCCAGGGTCTCCCGGACGGCGGGGGTGTCGACGAATCCGAACTCGCCGACGAAGTACGGTTTTCGGCCCTTGGCCTTGGCCCAGTTGTCGCGGATCAGCGCGGCGTAGCTCTTGGGACCGCCGGGGTAATGATGGGTCGTCACCACGTCCACTTCCGGGATCGCCAGGGACGCCTCGCGGAGGGTCGTCGAGTGAAAGCCATCGATGACCAGGTGGTTCGGGTCGAGGCTCTTGATGTAACGGGCGATCTCGCCGGTCCACTCGGGCGGCGATTCGAGCTCGTTGCCGGTCTCCCAGGCCAGGATAGCCTTGTCCTCGCGGTAGCGCACGCCGGTGAGGGTGTTGGTGCGATGGACCACAAAACGGATCGTCGCCTTGAAGTCCTCGATCACGCTTGGGTCGGTCCAGAAGGCGGCCTTCGACTTGCCGCGGAAGCCGGCGTATTCCGCGGCGCCCCCCCACCAGCTCCAGTTGTCAACGAACGGCAGGATCAGCCGGACGCCGGTCTCGTTCGCCACCTGCAGGACGAGATCGAGGGCGCGGAATCCCTCCTCGTTGAAGCGGCCGGGGCCCAGCACGTGCCGCGGCACCTCCGGGCCTTCATGGGTCCGGACGACGGACAGGACGTAGGTTCGGACCACCGTGCCGCCCGCCTGGCGGGTGGACTCGAGGGCATCGGTGATCTCGAACCGATCCGGCCACCGCCACGGGTTCAGCGTGGCGAACCCGACGTTGTCCTCGACCAGATGCAGGTTGGGGATGTTGAAGCTCAGGAACCGGAACGGCCGGTCGCCCTCGAACAATTGGTCGCCCCGGGCGGTGATCCGGTGCTCGAAGCCCGCCGCAAGGGCGCGGATGGCGAGCGACAGAACAACGAGGGCGGCCAGCGCGGATCGGCGATGCCGGCAGCGGGGGATGGCACTGGAGTTTTCCATGGGACTCAACGAGGAGGCGCGCGGTTCACGTGGTGCTGAGGCGGTCATACCAGGTCTTCTTCAGGATGACACAGCAGACGATCAGCAGGACCGCCGCGGCGGCGAGCGGCATGCCCTGCTTCAAAACCATGTACATGGGGATGATCGTCAGGCAGCACTGCCAGACGATCCCCACCCCCACGTTGAACAGGTCGCGCCGGCAATCCCGGTTCACCGGAAACGCGGGCTCCTCCGCCATCACCTTCGCCCGGATCGGTCCCCAGATTCCCCAGGGCCGCGTGGTCCGGTAGAACGCGATCAGCACGCGCTCCTCCGTGGGCGGAGTGGCGTACGTCCCGATCAGGCATCCCGCCAGCGAGACCAGGAACATCAGCGGGAAGTAGTACAACGGCAGGGCGCCCTTGAACAGGACCGGGAAGACCAGGGACGCCGCGATGCCGGACGCCATTCCCCAGAAGTACCCGTAGCCGTTGAACCGCCACCAATGCCACTTCAGAACGTTGGCCGCGATGTACCCCCCGTAGAGGGCGGAGACGATCCACTGCAGGATGCTGTTGATGTTGGGGACGAAGAAGCCGATCACCGTGCTCACGATCACCACCAGGGCGCAGATCAGGTAGCTGGCGCGAATCAACCGGCGGCCTTTGGCCTGCGGATTGATGTAGCGCAGATAGACGTCGTTGATGAGGTAGGCGGGCGCCGCGTTGACCGTGGACGCGAACGTGCCCATGAAGGCGGCAAACAAGCCTGCCAGCAGCAGCCCCATCAGCCCGATCGGCACGAAGCCCTTGATCGCCAGCGGCAGCACCTTCTCGAAGTCGACGTCGGCGCCCATCTGCTGGAAGTCCGGACGAAAGAAGACCATCGCCAGCACCGTGAAACCCGTGATCATGAAATAGCGCGGAAACAACAGCACCACCGAGACGAAACCGCTCATCTTGGCCGCCTCGGCCGGATTGCGCGTCGAGAGCACCTTCTGCATGTCATAGTTCGGGGCGGGCCCGGCCATGCTCGCGAACAGGCCCTTGAAGGCCATCATCATGAAGAAGAACCCGAACGGGACAAAACCGTCGGCGCGGATCTTGTCGGCAACCGACGGGAGTGTCTGGCTCCAGTCCAGGCCGAGGTTCCAGCCGAAGAACGGGCTCAGCCAACCCTCCGGCACGTGGGCTGCCAGCGTCGCGGCATCGACACGGCTCATGGCGATCAAGCCGATCGCGATCGAGGCGCCGAACATGATGCTGAACTGGACGAGGTCCGCCCAGACGATGCTCAGCATGCCGCCCATCATGACGTAGAACGTCGCGATCCCGGTGAACACCACGCCGTAGAAATGCGGAACATACTCGCGCGGCAGGTCAAACGGCAGCCAGGGCCCCACCACCTCCCACGGCAGGAAGATCTCGATGAACTTCCCGATCCCGATGAAACCGTAGCTGAGGAATCCGACGACGCCGATCACGGCGAACAGCACCACCACCTGGTGGGAGAGGCGCCCGCCGGGGCCGTCGCCGAACCGTGTCCGGATCCACTCCGCCCCGGTCAGCACGTTGGACCGCCGCAGCCAGGGCGAGAGATACATCATCATGAAAACCTGGTTGAACACCGGCCAGAGCCAGGGAATCCAGAGGCTCTTCACCCCGTACACAAACGCCAGCGTCACCATCCACATCGTCCCCGAGATGTCGAACATCCCCGAGGCGTTGCTCAGCCCGAGCAGATACCACGGCAGGGTCTTGCCTCCCAGGAAGTAGCTGTTCATGTCCCGGGCCGCCCGGCGCTTCAGCAGCAGGCCAATCACCACGGTTGAAAGAAGATAAGCGACAATGATCGCCAGATCCACGGCGTGCAGGGCCATACGAGAAGTTCGAGGCCCCCCGCCCCTCATGAGCGGAGGACCGGCGCCATGGAACATGGTGCGCGCCACGCTGACAAGCCGGGAGTTGGATCCCGGATCCTCGCCTGATGCGTGCGGCGCGCTGGGGACAGCGCGCCCTACCTCATGCGTCTCCACGATGCGGAGGGCGAGGGAGAAGGCCACGCAGCCACTACCGCGCGTCGACCACGTGCCCGCGGCGGCGGAGGTCCTGGAGCTTATAGAGCAGAGCCCGGCGGCTGATGCCAAGCGCCCTGGCCGTTTCCGTGCGGTTGAACTGGTGCTTGCGAAGGGTCTCGAGGATGGCCAGAACCTCGATCTCGGCCAGGCTTTCCGCAGGGGCGGCCCGGGGGGCGTCGCCTCCCGGCGCGTGCAACCGATGGGGCAGATGCTGGGGCAGGATCAGGTCGCCGCCGGACAACAGCGCGGCCCGCTCCATCGCGTTGCGGAGCTCGCGGATATTGCCCGGCCAGGCGTAGCGCAGCAGGGACTCGGTGACGGCGGGGGCCAGGCGGGCGCGTCCCTGGGTGAACTCGAGGAGGAACTGCTCGGCCAGCGGCAGGATGTCGTCCGGCCGCTCCCGCAGCGGCGGGATGTTCAGCTCGACCACGTTCAGGCGGTAATACAAGTCCTCGCGGAACCGGCCTTCGCGCACTTCGGCTTCGAGATTTCGGTTCGTGGCCGCCAGCAGGCGGGCGTCGGTGCGGCGTTCGAGATTGGCGCCGACCCGCTGGAAGCGCCCGTCCTGGGTGACTCGCAGGAGCTTGGCCTGGAGCGCGGGGGACATCTCGGCGATTTCATCGAGGAACACGCTCCCGCCGTTGGCTTCCTCGAATCGGCCCACGCGCAGGGCCACGGCGCCAGTGAAGGCCCCGCGTTCGTGTCCGAACAATTCGCTCTCGAGCAGGGTTTCGGGGATGGCGGCGCAGTTGACCTTGACCAGGGGCCCGGTGGCGCGCCGGCTCCAGGCATGGATGACGTCCGCGACGATCTCCTTGCCCACACCGCTCTCGCCGGTGATCAGAATGCGGCTGTCGGAGGCGGCAACCAGGGCGGCATCGCGGAAGACGGCCTGCATCAGCGGGCTGCGGGCGACGATGGGGCCGGGCAGCTGCCGGCCCTCCGCGAACGAGGGTGGGGCGGCCGGGGCGCGGCCCGTGGCCTGCTCGACCGAGGCCAGGAGCTCATCGAGGTCGATCGGCTTGGCCAGGTAGTTGACGGCCCCATCCCGCATCGCCCCGACCGCCTCGCGGATGTCGGCAAACGCGGTCACGAGGAGCACGGGCAGGGTCGCATAGCTCTTCCGGACCCGGCTCAGCATCTCGAGGCCGGAAATGCCCGGCATCCGGACATCCGAAATGAGCAGGCTGAATGGCTGGGTGCGCAACACCTCGAGCGCCTGTTCGCCCGAGGACGCCAGCGCGGGATCGAACCCCTGCCCGCGAAGGAACGACTCGAGCAGACTCCGCTGCCCGGGGTCGTCATCGACGATCAGGATGCGCGGCCGGGGCGCGGCGGTGTTCGTGGAGCCGGGTGTCATGCGGGGCACGGCGCGGGGCGCCGGCCGGGACGATTGGATTCACACGCGGGGCGCCGGGTCAAGGGTTTCCGGAGGGCTTGGCGGATCCCGCGCCCGCGGCGAGGCGGACGTGGAGGATGCGGAAGATGGCGCCTCGGGGTTCGTTGGGCAGGCAGACGATCTCCCAGCCGTGCGCCAACACGATCTGCTGAACCACCGCGAGCCCCAGGCCGGTTCCCCCCTCGTGCGTCGTGAAGTAGGGCTTGAAAACCTCGGTGCGATGCTCGGGCAGAACCCCCGGCCCGTTGTCGCGGACTTCGATCCGGGCTTCGTTGGGACCGGCGCGCTCGGCCACAATCCGGATCTCCCCGCCGGCACCGACCGCCTGGACCGAGTTGAGCAACAGGTTGAACAACGCCTGCCGCAACATCGCCTCGTCCGCCTCGACCGCCGGCAGATCCGCCGTCACCTGGGGACGCAACCCCTTCTCGTCAAGATCCGACCCGAGGGCGCGGATGACATCGGTCGCCACCGAGGCCACGTCCACTGCGCCCCGCCGAACCTCGCGCGGCCGGAAGAAATTGATGAACTCCGTGAGCTGCGCCGTCACACGGTCGGTCTCGTCGATGATGTCCTTCGATTTCTGCCGGACCTCGGGCGAGGCCTCTGGCTGGCGGGAGATCATCTGGGCCAGGCCCCGGATGATATTGAGCGGGTTGCGCGTCTCGTGGGCGAGGCCGGCGGCAGCCAGGTTCATCTCCTTGAGACGGGTGTTGAGCTCGGCCGCGCGCACCAGCCGCACTTCGAGCTCGGAGGAGCGCGTGAGGCTGCGCCACGCCATCCCGAATCCCAGAACCGACCCGATCGACAGGACCCCGATCACGCCCCGCAGCCAGGCGTCCTGCCGGCAGCGCAAACGCATGGCGTCGGTCGACATGACGAGGATAAAGCCGTGAACCCCTTGCTTCTGGATCGCGGCCCGGTAGTCGCTCTCGCTCATCCAGAACGGCCGGCCGATCCGCGGCCGGCGGTCGCCCCGGCCCCACGGGCCGCCGCGGCCTTCACCTTCCTGCCCAGGATTGCCGGCTCGATCCCCCCCCTCTCTCGGCGGACCCCCCTCCCGAAGGGCGCCCGGCGGGCGGTTCGTCCCCGGCGGCGGCCCCGGGGGGTGATCCTGGCCGAATCCCGCCTCGCGCAGGGTTCCCGGAGGGCCGTTCGTATCGCGGCGCGGGCCGGGAGACCGTTCTCCGGCCTGGCCCGAAGGCGCCGTCGGCGGCCAGACCCGATTCGTCGGGAACAGCTCGCTCCGGGGGATCACGATCGTCGGATTGTCGCCTTCGACCTCGGAGGTGACATTGGTGCCGAGGTCCACGAGGTTGGCGAGGACCACGGTGCGGCCGGTCCAGCGCGGGCCGCTGGCGGTGGCCTCTCGCGCGTCGACCTCGAGCGGTGCGCCGGCGGCGGCCAGCGGCTCGCCAGCGTCGTTCAGGAGCGCGATGGAATTGAGTTCGCCCTCCCGGATGAGCGAGGCCAGAACCGTTTCGAGGCGTTCCCTCGAGATGACCCCGCCAAAGCGGCGCTGCGACCGCAACACGAGCCCCAGCGTGTTCGAGATGTCCTTCGCGCGGTCAATCAAGGCCCGGCGGGCCGACTCCCGCACCCGCTGGTGCTCGACCAGTTGCCAGGCCACAATCAGCAGCCAGAGCACCAGCAACCCACCGTAGACGAAACGAGGCCTGGGCATCATGCGAAGGCTCTACTGCTTCTTCTTCTTCTTGGCGGGCTCGGGAGCGGGCTCGCGAGCCGAGGTCCGGTCGAGGAACCGATCCAGCTCCTGCTCGGAGAAGGTCTTGGGCACCAACTGCGCCCGGGCCTCCTCGCTCGCGCTGAGTCGAGCCAGCTGCGTCGGGCCGCTGACGATGTGCGGCGTGAGGAAGATCAGCAATTCGGTCTTGGTGTCGTTCTTCACCGTCCGCCTGAAGGCCGCCCCGAGCAGCGGGATATCGCCGAGCAACGGTATCTTGTACTTCGTCTCGGTCTTGGTGTTGTTGAAGAGACCCCCGATGACGACCGTCTGGCCGTCCGGGGTGACGACCACCGTGTCCGCGGACCGCGTGTTGATCACCGGCTGCGTCACCCCGGTCGCGATCGTGACGGTCTCGTCCGAGAGGTTCGAGATCTCGGGGTTGACGACCATCTCGACCATGCCGTCCGACGTGATGAACGGCGTCACCCTCAGGAGGATGCCGACGTTCTCGCGCGTGACCGAGTTGATCTGGTTTCCGAAGCTGTCGTAGCGGACGTCGCTGATCAGCGGGACCTCCTGGCCGATGGTGATGCTGGCCTCCTGGTTGTTGCGGGCGAGGATCGAGGGCCGGGAGAGCACCTCCGTCTTGCCGGCCTCGGCAATGGCCCGCAGCGTCGCCGTGAAATCGCTGCCCAGCACCTGGTACAGCCCCGCGCCGGGGGGGGCCGGCGAGGTTCCCTCCGCAGCCAGGCCAAACACCTGGTTGACGAAGCCGGTGCTCGATCCGCCCAAGTCGCGCGTGTACGAGCCTTCGATCCCGAAGTCGAGCCCCTTGCGGTGGGTCACTTCGAGGAAGACCACCTTGATCAACACCTGCGGCACCGTGCGATCGAGATTCGAGATCACCGTCCCGATGTACTTGCTCGTCTCCTCGTCGGTGACGACGATCAGCTTGCGCGTCTCGGGGTCGCTGCTGATGATCGCCTCGCCCACCTCGGTCGAGCGCGGATAATCGCTGCTGGTGGTCGATCGCCGGCGGGTGGAGCTGCCCTGGAACTGCATCTGGCCCCACCCGTCCCACGCTGACCACAAAGCCACACACCACAACACCAACCCCACGTTCAACCACCGTCGTGCTCGTTGATTCATGACCGTCGCTTTCTCTTGAAATGCCCGCCGCCGGATCACCGGGTGCCCATGCCGGAGCTGCCCGTCCGCGTCCCCGTCCGGCCGGAGCTGCTGGTGTTGCGCTGCGAGGCGCGGTTGCTCAATTGCGTGCCCGCTCCCTGGTTGCGCGTCGAGGTCCGGGTGCTGCGCGTGTTGCGGGTGTTGTTCCCCTCGAAGAGCCCCCGGAGGATCTCCTCGATCTCCATCGGATCGGAATTCTCGACGGGGAACACATAGACCTGCTGCTTCTTGGAGTTGTCCGCGTCGAGCTGCGCGATCATGGGCGTGATCTGCTCCATCATGTCGTGCGACGCGCTCACCACGATCGAGCGGGTCCGCGGGTCAGGCACGGCAAGGACGCGGCTCTGGCGCTTCATCCGATCGCTGTCGGTCGACGCGTTGCGGTTGCCGCCCATCGTCATGCCGGGGCCGCCGAATCGGAAGCCGCCGCGCATGTTCGAGGTCGAGGTTTCGTCGGGAAACAGGCTGATCAGCATGTCCGCCATCTCGGTCGGATCGGCGTTCTTGAGCGCGAACACGCGCAGCTCCATGACGTCCTCGACGTTGGTGTCCACGGCCTCGACCACCTTCTCGACCGTGGGCATCAAGTCCTCCGGCGCGCTCACCACCAGCGAGTTGCTGCGCTCGTCGGCCACCGCGACAACCCGGGAGGCGCCTGCGCGCCCGCCGCTGGAACCGCCCGAGCCGCCGGCGTTGTCGCCGCCCCCGCCGGGTCCGCCGCGGAAGCCGCCGCCGAAGCGGGCCATGAATTGCGCCCGCGGATCGCTGCTCCGGCCCGTCTCCTGGGTGGTGAACACGTCGCGCACGATCGTGGCCAGGGCCTTGGCGTCGGCATACTTGAGCGGGAACACCTTGACCGACGCGATGCTGGCCACCGACGTGTCCAGCGCCTTCACGATCTCGACCATGCGGCGGATGTTGGTCTGGGTGTCGGTGATCACCAGGGCGTTGCCCCCTTCGTTGGCCGTCAGACCCGCCTCGGACGGCAGCAACGGCTGAAGGTCCCGCGCCACCTGCGCCGCGTTGATGTATCGGACCGGCACAATCTGGGTGACCACATCGTCCGTCTTGGGAATGTCCGTCGGGTTGCTGCCCGTGATCACCGGAATATCCCGCTTCTTGGCATCGTCGCGGCCCACGATCGTCAGCGTCCGCCCGTTGCGAAGCGCGGCGTAGCCGTTCTTGTTCAGGACCGCATTGAGCACGTCCACCGCCTCCTCCTTGGTGAGCGGTTGGCCGCTCCAGACCGTCACCCGGCCCCGCACCTCGGTCTCGAGGTTGATGATGAACCCCGCAGCGTCGCTCAGATAGTTCAGGACAAGATCGAGCGGCGCGTCGCGGAAGTTCAGCCGCAACTGGCCGTCCGGCACCGGGCCCACCGGAGCGGGCTCGGCCTCCGTGGCGGACCCCGGCGCGGGTGCGGCGTCCGGCGCGGCCGCTGTCCCAGCGGCGGACGCCGGCGGCGCCTCCGTTGACGGTGCCGGCGTGTCGGCCGGCGGCGCGTTGGTGGTGATCGTCTCGGACGGCGCCGCCGGCGCGGGGGCGCCGGGGGCCGCCGGTTCCGCCGCCGGTGCCGGGGCGGCCATCAGCCACGCGCCCAGCCCGGCCGCAATCGCGGGTCTCAGCCAGAAGCCTTTCATTTCATCTCCTTCTCTCGTTGTTCCATCAGCCGTCTGAGGATCTCACTCACATCGCCGCCGCCGTGACCTTCGGTTTCCTCGGGTTCATCGGCATTGGGCTCACCGTCACGCGGGTCGCCCTCGCCCTCGGCCCGGGCGTGCTCGGAGCCGGAGCCGCTGCCGCCGCGACCCCAATCGCCCCAACCGCGGCTCCTTCCCGCGTCCGGCCCGCCCGAGGGCGACCCGCTGCTGCTCCGCTCGCCGCCGCTCGATCGGGCTGTCACCTGCCATTCGCCGTCATCCTCGCGCCGCAGTTGGAGCCCCACCTTGAGTTCCACGGGCGCGTTCGAGGCGCCGGATCGCGTAAGCTTCACGCGGTTCGGCAGGACTTGTTCGAGCGTGTAGCCGGCGATAGTGGCTCCGGGCTTGAGCGCCTTGCGGTACTCCGAGCTCGATCCGTCAAAGAACGCGTAGTCGCCCTTCTCATAGCTCAGGGTGCCCACCAGGGCGACCGTGTCCACCCGCGCCACCCGTCGTCGCTCGCCGCCGCTCCGGCTCGAACGGCCGCTGCGCTTGGCGTCGAAAATGTTGCGCTCGGTCACAATCCGGAACGCGGAGAAATCGGGCGCGGCGCTCGGGGCGGCCGGCTGCGCCCAGGAGGCCGGAGTCAGCATCCACGCCGCCGCAGCACCCAGACCCCACCCCCGGAGCCAACGCATGGCGATCCTCGCGTTCATCGCTTTTCAGCCGGGGTCACCAGGCCGCTGACCTGCAGCGCCAACGCCAGTTGCTGGCCTTCGGTGTCCCGGGCGGTAATATCCACCCCTTCGATCTTGAATGCCAATGGATCCTTCTCGACTTCGTAGAGAAACCGGGCGACCTGGGACAGGCTCCCGACGGCATCGGCCCGGCAATCCAACGTCATCAGGTCCTCCGCCGTCTGCTTCCACTGGGGCCGGATCCCGCTCACACTGATGCCGCTTTGCCGGGACCAGCGCTCGAACGCCTTGAGCACCTGGCTCTCGGCCACCGAGACCTCATTGGACAGGAACCCGGTGCGCATGCTCTCCCACCGCTCGCGGATCGCCTGCTCCCGCTCGAGCAGAGCGGCGCCCTGGCCCACCGATTTCTCGAGCCGCCCCACTTCCTCGGAACGGGCCTTCCAGGTTCGGACGAGCGGCGTCACCACCAGCCGATCGCCCGCCCAGAGGGCGACCGCAATCCCTGCCACCGCCACCAGCGCCTGTTGTCGGTTTTGGAACTTCATGGCCTGCCTGTTGGTCCCTGCCCCCACCGGAAATTGAAGGTGAACTCGATCGGCGATCGGCCCCGAATCTGGCTGACCTGCACGTCCGAGAGATCCTTGGCCGCCCGCAGCTGGTCCAGCGTCCGCAGCAGCGCCGCCTGGTCCCGAGCCGCCCCGGAACAGACAACCCTCGAAGCGTCGCGGATTTCCACGACCTTGGCCGAGACGGCGCCATCCTCGGGGAACGCCTCCGTGATGCGGCGCAGGATGCCCAGCGACCGGACTGATTCGTCGAACCAGGGTCGGTAAAGGCGGATCTGCTGCTGGAGATCCTCGAGCTCGCTCACCCGCGACGAGATCGCCGCCCACCGCGACTGCCATCGCCACAGTTGAATCTGCTGGACCAGAAACGCGATGCCCACCACCGCCACCACGACGCCCGCCGCAGCCCCCACCCCCGCAAGACGCCGCGAGGCGTAGCGGGCGGTCAGCCGCTCCCAGGCGCTGACCCGGGGCGGCAGGAATTCGAGTCGGGCGGGCTGGTCCGCCAAATGCCGCGCCGCCAGACTGATCGCCCCGGACACCGCCGTCCCCGGCGGCAGCGAGACGCCGTAGCCCTGCGGCTCGCAATCGCGCACCGCGGCCACCGCCAATCCGAGCGCCTCGGCCCTCGCCTCGAGCCCCTCGACCAGCTCCTGCGCCGCCTCGCCCCGGCCGTAAACCCGCACCCGCTTCACCCTCGATCGCAGCTCCCCCGGCAGTTGGCCGAGGGTGATCCTCACGTCCCGCAGGGATTGCTCGGCAGCGCTCGAAGGCGTCCCCCCTTCGCCCGCCCCGGCGCCCTCGACCAACCGCAGGGCGGCAATCCCCTGGCCGAACTCGAGGAGCAGGCCCACCGACGACTCGCCGGGGACCAGCGCCAGCGTTCCTTCGTCCGGGCTGCCGTTGTCCGCAGGCAACGCCACGATGCCCAGCGAGAAGCTCCGCGGCCGAAGCTGGGCCGCCCGCAGCACCTGCTCGAGGCGCGTCACGTGCGATCGCCGCACCGCCACCAGGGTCGCATAGCCCCCGCCCCCCGGCGCGGCAAAGTAGGACGAGGCGAGCACCAGGGTCTCCAGACTGCACGGGAAACCCCGCTCCGCCTCGATCTGCAAGTAGCTCTCGCGATCGGCCTCGGGCAGCTCCGGGACCTTCACCTGAAGCGTGAGCGCCCAACCGAGCGGCAGGCCCATCACGCAGCTCCGCTCCCGCATGCCCGCCGCCTCGAGGTGCTTCCGGATTTCGCGGCCCACCAGCTCCGGATCGTCGGTGGCGGGATCCAGCGCCAGGGCGACCGACAGCGTTTGGAGAATCTCCGCCGACCCGTTCCGGCGGCGGAGCACGGCGCCTTCAAGCCGGCTGCCGTCCAGGGTCAGCCCGAGCACGGTCGATCCCCGCGGAGATTTGAGAGCGTTCATCGCCATAGCTGTCGTGCCAACTGCAGTTGCTCGCGGACCTCCGCGCCCAGCGCCCAGCCCAGATGGGTCAGATCCTGGCGGAAGAGGACCTGGGGCGTTCCGCTGCTGGTGTCGAAAACCAGGCGCACCCGCCGGTAGCCGCGGCCGTGCCGGCCCAGCGCCGCAATGTCCGCCGTGAATTGATACGTGCGCCCGATCAGGTAGGGACCGGCTTCCTTGATCGCCTCCTCGGACAACACGTCCGCCACCCACGCGACGGAGCAGGTGCCCTCCGGATTGGACAGGCGCTCGGCGACCACAGTGCCGGCGTTTTCGGTCCCGATCCCCGGAATGCAGGTCAGGACCGCTTCGCTCGCGGTGTTCACGTTGATCAGGCCCAGCTGGTTGGTGCCCGCCCCGAGGTTCGCCTCGACCAACGCGAATTCGTCGGCCGTCATCCCGCTGCGCGCGAAGAACTCGAGCACGCTCGTGATGTCGTTGGCCGTGGCCAGCTGCTGGGAGATCTGGCTGGCCCGCTCCTCGCCGAGTTGCTCCCCGAGGAGCGTGATCACCTCCGTCCGGTTGGTCTGGGTGACATCGTAGATCGTCCCGGAGCTGTCCGCGGTTCCCGAGCCGGTCGCGCTGGTGCTGTCCGTCGCGCTGCTGCCGGATTGCGGCGCGCGCGTGTACACCGTGAGGTACTCGAGAATCCCAGGGTCCAAATGACCGTCGCGGTTGTCCGGCGGCGGCGACACGTCGCCGTCGTTCTCGTTGGGATCCAGCACGCCATTCCGGTTCAGATCCTCCCCGTACAGGATCTCGAGGGTCGCCCCGTAAACAAGGCGCAGCTCCTCGACGCTCTCGAAGTCCCCGTTCTTGCAGTGGTAGGGCGGATTCAGCCGGAGATAGGTGTCGTCTTCCACACCGCCGCTGCCGGGTTCGCTGTCGCTGTCCCGCCAGTCGATGATCGCCGCCGCAAACTCCGCGGTCATCCCCGGGAGCAGCTCGAGCATCTCGAGCGTCGCCGTGTTCAGGTTCAGTTTCGAAGCCTCATCCACCAGCCCGAACAGCGGCAAGTCGAGCGTGTCCGCATCGTCACCCCGCCCAATCAGCCAGAAGTTGGCCTCGCCGACAGGGACCGCTTCGTAGAGCGACGCGTCAACGTCCGGGGCCATGCCCGGCTCGTCGAGTTCGCTCAGGAGATACCCGACGTAGCGCGCCGCTCCGTTGATCGCCTGTTCCGCCTGAATCGCCGCCACCCGGTTGTCCGCGGCCCGCAGTTCGAGCGACATCGAGTGGGCGAAGTAGAGCGCCACGCTCACCAGGCCAAACCCGACCCAGAGCACAATGACCATCACCGATCCCCGTGTTTCGGGGTCGACACCCGGTCGCCCGGCAACCGGCCGGGGGTTCAGGACCGCGAGGGTGGCGGCGGACACTCTCATCGGCCCCCTCCCGTGCCGCCCGGGTTGCCGCCCCCACCGCCGCCGCCGCCGCTGGACCCGCCGCCGCTCGTCGATTCGCTGCCCTCGGCTTCGGCGGTCGCGTTCGTCTGGACCACAACCATGACCGGCACGACCAGCTCGGTCGGGATCGGCGTTTGCAGGCCGACCGCCTCCGGGGATCGCGTCAGTTCGACCCGGACCGCCCGGGGCAAAGGCGTCTCTTCCGTGGTCGAATCCCAGGTCTCGAGCCACTGCGTGCCGTCGTAAAAAAAGAACCGGACGTCCTCGACCCCGCTCAGCAACCGTTCCTCGGTCCATTCCTCCTGGTTGGGGGGCAGGAGATTCCTGGTGACCGACCGGACGAGGTCGAGCCCGACGGCGGTCTGGTTGGTGGGCGACATCAGGTAGTACGTCACGCGCTGCACCTCCGCCCACGGCAGATCGTCGCCCAGCACCCCGACCGCCGTGTACAAGTCCGGGCTCACCTGTTGCGCGCCGCTCCGGACTTCCGAGCTGCCCGCTGTGATCAAGGAGTCAGCGTTCGTCGAGGCCGTCGTGGGGGTTGTCTGCAGCGCGCCGAACAGGGTGCCGCCGGGAGGGACGAGGTTGGCGAGGTCCCGCTGCAGGTACGCCAGCGCCCGTTGCACCGGCAGGGCTGCATCCAGCGATTGCGTGGTCCGGTCGCGCAGCCGGATGGCGTTGAAGAACACCCCGTGGACGGCGACCAGGATGATGGCGAAGGCGGTCGTCGCGAACAGGACCTCGATCAGCGTGAACGCCGGTTCCGCCGGAAGGCCGCGGACTGCGAATGGACGCCGGGCGTTCATGACGTGCTCGAGTCCACAAGGGTCACGAGCTGGACGGTGTGCTCGAGGCCCTGGACGCCAAATCGGACTTCGACCGTCACCTCGGTCATGCTGTCCTCGGACCAGGTGTTCTCCTCGACGCTCCAGAGGTAGGTCAGGGCCCCCTCCTGCACCGTGCCGGTATTGGCCATGCGCTGGGTGTCGCGCGTCACCACGTATTCGTTCAAGACCCGCTCCGCGACCCGGGCCGCGACGCCCTTGCGCTCGCTGACCATGCCCGCCCGGCTGGCCACGCGAAGGCCCTCGACGGCGACTGGCAGCAGGATGGCCAAAAAGACCATCGCCGCCAGCACCTCGACGAGCGTGAACCCCGCCCGGGGCCCGCCGCTAGCGCCGGACTCCGGCCGGTGGATCGCTTTGAATCGCATAGTACAGGCGGTTCGTGCTCTGCACGAGCCACCGCTCGTTGGCCCGGTTCTCCTCCTCGCCTTCCCGGAGGAGAATCCAGGCCGGGCTTTCCTCGCCAAGATAACCGTCCGGCAGAAACCGGATCACAACCTGGTTCCGGTCCCCCGTGCCGACGCTCTGCGCCGTCGAACGCAGACTCGAACTCGACGTCGTGGTTTGCACCCCAAACACACCGGGCGGACCGTAGGCAGTGCGGGCCGCGGGCGTCGCCGCCTCGAACGAGACCTTCGAGTCCGCCGTGTAGGCTGCGGCGCGGTCGTCCTCCTCGACGAACCCTTCGACGGCCTCGAGCCCGTAGACCCCCTGCTCCATGTCGAGCCAGAGGATCATCGGCACGCCCTCGGCCACCGCGCGGTTCTGCCCGTAGCGCGTCAGGGCGAAGAGCCGGCAGGCCTCCGAGTCGATCACGCGCCCGCGGAAGAAGCCGCGGAGCGACGGATAGGCCAGTGTGAGGACGATTGCCAGCATGGCCATCACCAGGATCAGCTCGATCAGCGTGAAGCCCCTTCCCCGAAGGACCTCACCGCTGCGAGCGGTTCGATTTCCAGTTCGTGATGTCATCGTCGGTCCCCGTTCTTCCATCCGGACCCGCCGACATCAGGTCGTAGGCGTTCGCGTTCTGCTTGCCCGGGAACTCGTAGATATAAGCATTGCCCCACGGGTCGTTCGGCACGTCGCCCTTCAGGTACGGGCCCCTCCAGTTCTGGGCGTCGCGCGGCTGCTCGACGAGGTCCTGAAGCCCGCTGCGGCCCTTGGGATAGTACCCGTTGTCCACCTCGAACGCGTCGAGCGCGGTGCCGAAGGTGGCAATCTGGGAGACGGCGGCCGTGACCCGGGCCTGCTCCGTGCGCCCGGAGAACTTCGGCACCACGATCGCGGCCAGAATGCCGAGAATCACCATCACCAACAGCAGCTCGATCAGGGTGAACGCCCGCCGCAGCGTCCGCCGGCGGGCCCGGGATTCGATGGAGGTCAGTTTCATGGTTCGCATGCGTTGGGGTTACTTGATGTAGTCCTGCAGACTGAAGATGGGAATCACCATGCCGATGAAGATCGTGCCGATGAAGACGGCGATGGCGAACAGCATGAGCGGTTCCGCCAGGGCCACCGCCGTCCGCAGTTGCCGATCCAAATCGCCTTCCGTAACCGCCGCCACCCGCACGAGCTCCTGGTCGAGCCGGCCGCTCTCCTCGGCCACGGAGATCATCTCGAGCACCGACCCGCTGAACAGCGTCCGGCACTCGGACAGGCTCGGCCCAAGCGCCTGCCCCTCCTTCACCCGGTCGATCGAGGTGCTCACCGCGTCCACCAGGATCTGATTGCCGATGGACCGGCGCGCGACGTTCAAGGCATTGATCAGCGGCACCCCGGCCCCCAACAGCGTGCCCAGCATCCGGCAGAACCGGGCCAGGGCAAACCGGGCCACCAGTCCTCCGACCGCCGGCACCCGCAGGATCCATCCCTCCCAAGTCCGGCGGCCCGCCGGCGACACCAGCCAGTGGCGCAGAAGAAACACCCCGACGACCACACCGGCCGCAAGGAACAGCCCGTACGACCTCACCGCGTCGCTCGCCCCCACAATGATCCGGGTCAGCAGCGGCAGCGCAGCGCCGAAATCCGAGAAGATCGCCTGAAACCGCGGTATGAAGAACACGAGCAGGAACGTCAGCACCCCCAGCGCCAGCACCAGCAGGATCGTCGGATACAGCAGGGCGGTCATCACTTTGCCCCGGATCTCCTTGTCCCGCGCCTGGAACTCCGCGATCTGGGCCAGCACCACGTCGAGGAATCCCCCGGTCTCACCCGCCTCGACCATCGCCACATAGACCCGCGGGAAAGTCTCCGGCGACTGCGCCATGGCGTTGGCCAGCGACATCCCGTCCACCACCCGGTCGTGAACCTCCTTCCACCGGGCACGCGCCACGGGGGCATTGGCCTCGCGATGCAAAATCACCAGGGCCCGGCTCAAAGGCACCCCCGCCGCCAACAGACTCGACAGCAGCCGGGTGAAATTCTCGAGCATCCGCGCCGACACCCGCTGCCCCCCGCCCAGGGACCAGCCCGGGGCAGGTTCACCGGGAGCCGCGGAGGCGCCATTCCCGTTCCGGCCGGAGGACTTGCCCGCGGCGCCCCCGGAACCACCGCTCCCGTTCGATCCGCGCTCGACCAGCCGGATCGGCCGCAGTTGCCGGCTCTCCATCTGCTGAAACGCCTCGGCCCGGCCGGGGGCTTCGATCTGGCCGTCCGCGACCGTCCCATCCGGCTGAAGCGCGCGATAGTCGAAGAGCGGCATAGGCGGGAACCGGCTCAGGACTTCTCGGCGGCAAGGCGTTCGCCGGCGTTCTCCTCGGGCTCCCCGCCGGGCGACTGTTCCTTGGTGACGCGCAGGACTTCCTCCGGGGTGGTGGCCCCCAGGCGCACCAGCCGCCAGCCGTCTTCCGCCAGGGTCCGCATCCCGTTCCGGCGGGCGGCGTCGCGGATCTGGTCGCTGGACGCATGCCGGAGGATCAACTGCCGGATTTCGTTGTCCGAGTCCATCCACTCGAAGATGGCGCGGCGCCCGTGGTAGCCGGTCTGGCGGCAGGCGCGGCAGCCGACGGCCCTGAACACCGGGATCTCCGCCGGGATCCCGAGCTGGGCCTTGAAGGCCTGCGTGGCCGGAGAGACGTTCTCCTGTTTGCAGTGGTTGCAGAGAACCCGCACCAGGCGCTGAGCCAGCACCGCCTCGAGCGAGGAAGCCACAAGGTACGGCTCGACCCCCATGTCGACCAGCCTCGTCAGCGCCCCCGGCGCGTCGTTGGTGTGCAGCGTCGAGAACACCAGGTGCCCCGTCAGCGAAGCCTGGACCGCAATCTGCGCGGTCTCGTGATCGCGGATCTCCCCCACGAGAATCACGTCGGGATCGTGGCGCAGGATCGACCGCAGCCCCCGGGCAAAGGTGAGCCCGGCCTTCTCGTTCACCTGGATCTGGTTCACCCCGCGCAGCTGGTACTCGATCGGGTCCTCGATGGTGATGATCTTGCGGACGCTGTCGTTGATCTCGTTGAGGGCCGTGTACAAGGTCGAGGTCTTGCCGCTGCCGGTGGGGCCGGTGACCAGGATGATGCCATGGGGAAGCCCCAGCACCCGATGGAACGAGCGGTGCTCGTGCTCGTCCAGACCCAGCTCGCCCATGCCCCGCAGGGTCGCGTTCTGCCGCAGTAGCCGCAGCACCACCGCCTCCCCATGCAGCATCGGGATCACCGAAACCCGGATGTCCACCTCGCTCTCGTCGATGCGCACCTTGATGCGGCCGTCCTGCGGAAGCCGCTTCTCGGCGATGTTCAGGTGGCTGAGGATCTTGACGCGGGAGACGATGGCCGGCTGGAACCGCTTGATCTGCGCCGGCACCGGGACCTCCTGCAGCACGCCGTCGATCCGGTACCGGATGCGCAATTCGTCCTCGAACGGCTCGAGATGGACGTCCGAGGCCCGCAACTCGATGGCGTCGCGCAACACCTGGTTCACAAACCGGATGATCGAGGCGTCCTCGGCCGCCGTGTCCAGGTTGGTGTCCTCGTCCCGCTGGTCGTCGACCACCTGGATCGGCGCCTCCTCCTCGAGCGTGTCGATGGTGTCGGCGCCAACCCCCAGGTGCTTCTTCATCTCGCGCTGGATCGCCTCGCGCGGCGCCAGCACCGGCTGGAGCCGAAGCCCGGTCAGCGCCTTCAGCGTGTCGAACCCCTGCGTCGCAAACAGCCGGCTCGTGGCAATCTCGATCGCGCCGTTGACCCGCCGCAGCGGAAGCAGTTCGTCCCGCAGCAAAACCCGCGCGGGAAACAGCGAAAGCACCTGCTTGTCGGGCTCGACCGACTCGAGGGTGCTGAAGGTGAGCCCGTATTCGTCCGCCAGCCAATGGAGCACGTCCTCCTCGCTGCGGATCGCCGGGGCATCCGCGCCGGCGAGGCGGCGCGCCAGCAGCCGGGCATCGCTCTCGGCCAACTGTCGCGCCGCCGTCATCTGCTCGAGCAGCGCCGGAAGCGGTGGCTTCGCGGTGGCGCTGCCCGAGGTTGCGGGTGCTTCGTTCACGGGCTCGACGGAAGTGAATCGTGCTAGTTGAGCAGACCCATCACCACTGCCTGCCCCTCCTGCCGGACCGACAGGAGCTTGCGCAGATCGTCCTGGGCCGCCTGCAGCTTGGCTTCCTTGGCCTTGCGGGCGTCACGGAACTTCGTCAGCTTCGCCTTGATCTCCTCGGCCGAAGCCTTGGCTTCGAGCGCCTTCTGCAAATCGTCAAACTCGACATTCGAGCTCTGGCCGGCCTGCCCACGGTCTCCACCCGGACCACCCCGCATGCCAAAACCGCCAAAGCCCCGCCCGCCAAACCCCACCTCCCGGCGCGCCTCGCTCACCTTCGTGATCCGCTGTTCCAGGATCTTCCATTCGTCGTCGCTCTTGACCTCGAGGGCCTCGCGGTACCGTTCCATCATCCGCTGACGCATCTGCTCGGGATCGAAGTTGCCCCGGTCCGGACGCTCGCCCGGCTGCCCGCCCTGCCGGTCACCCCGCCCCTGTCGCTGGCCCTGGCCCTGCGCCTGCGCTTCGGTCACGCTCAACATCATGGCGGCAAGCCCCGCCAATCCCAACACTTTCAAGTAACGCTTCATGTGTCGCTGCTCTTTCCTGTTTGTTTGATGATGCACTCGCTCCGACCGGACCGTCGGTTCGGTCCCGGCCGATTCGGGAACCCCCCTCAGCAACCGCCGTGCCGACTCCCCGGAAACCACGCCTTCGCCAAGGCTGCGGCAGACAGGCCTGCCCTCTCTTCCGCGCCCCAGGCCGTTTGGGGCGCAACGAAGCACCAGCCATTGGTGAGACACCCCACGAGAGTCCTCGACTTGTGGACTATGGGGTCAACAGGTCAAGTTTGGCCCCTGCGGTTCCCAACCCACGCTGTTGCCTTCGAGGACTCTACATTAGCGAGGCGCGGAAAAGAGGATGGGCAGGCACAGCAAGGTCTGCATGAGCCTGAAGACTCGACCGGGTCTGAGGAGCGCCTCGCTAGCGCACTTCTTGCACTGAAACACCCCGGCATTGCGCAGCATTTGCACAGGCGCCAAACAGCTCAGAATCGAGGATGCAAGGTGCCGTCAGCCGACCGGACCGATCCGCAGCAACTGCAGCACCGGATGCCCCTCGAGTCGCGCACGGCCAAGGTCCACGTGGAACACCGCCTCCCAATCGTTGGCGCCGTCCGGATCCACCAGCATCTGCGCCACCGACCACGAGAGGCGGTCGTCCGCCTCGCGGACATGCGTGTGCCGCACGTTGCGCGCATCCGGATCGAGGCAAAGCCGCTCGTGCCCCTCGTGGTAGGCCGCCATCGCCCCAGCCAGGGACTCGGCCGTCCACGCCGTGCCCGCGGCGTCCGAGCCCGGCTGCAGCAGCGAGAGTCCCGCAGCCCATTCGCCCCGCGCCAGCGCCCGGAGTAGGCCAAAGATCGCATGGCGCACTTCCCGGAGGAACCGGGCCCGATCCCGGGTGGGATCCAACGCCCCGGTGCCTTCGGCGTCTGAGGGGGCAGCGGCCCCAGGGCGCGACGGACTGCCCGCCGGCTCGCGCCGCGCCGCGGTCGGATCCCGGAGACGCGCCCATTCATCCAAGAGGCTCGAGTCGACCTCCCGGATGAGGTTGCCGAGGTAGAGCTCCATTTCGCGCACCGCCTCGGTCTTGGCGGGATCGGGAACGGTCTGGGCCAGCACCTTGTAGACGTCCGACAGGTACCGCAGCAACACCCCCTCCGCCCGCAGCAGTTCGTAGTCCCGTATGTAGTCGTCGAACGACCGGTACCCCTCGTACATCTCCCGCGCGATCGACTTGGGCCGGATATTCTCTTCCTCGACCCACGGATGCGTGGCCGCAAACTCGTTGAAAGTCGAGTAGATGAACTCCCGGCGCGGCTTCGGGTACTCGAGCTTCTCGAGCTCCTCGAGCCGATCGTGGTAGTCCATCCCCGCCTGCTTGAGCTCGGCAATCCGCTCCGCCTTGAGCCGGTCCAACTGCTTGCGCAGGATGATCTCCGGATCCTCGACGATCGACTCGACAAGCGTCAGCAAGTCCAGCGCGTAATCGGGCGCCGCCGGATCGAGCAGGCGCAGGGTGTCGATCAGGTAAAGCGACAGGGCCTGGTCGAGGGAGAAATCATCCTGCAGCTCGATGTTCACCTGCAGATAGGTGCCGTCCTCGTCGGGCGGGATGAACTCGATGATCCGCCGATCGAGCAGCGCGCGGAACAGCTGCCAGGCGCGCCGCCGGTGCTTCTCCTTGGCCGCGGGCGTTTCGTGGCAGCGCCGGATCACGTCCCGCATCGCCCTGCAGGCGTCGCCGCCCCGGGAGAGCACGTTCAACAGCATCCCGTGCGTCACGCGGAACCTCGAGGTGAGCCGCTCGGGAGTCGCGGCCACCAGGCGGTTGTAGGTGTTGCGGTCCCAGACCAGATACCCTTTCTCGGGCGGCTTGCGCTTCACGAACTTCCGCCCCTTCCCGCCATCGGCGGCGTGTTTCCGTTCGAGCTTCAGGTTCTCGATCACGTGCTCCGGGGCCTGAACCACCACCCAGCCCTGGTCGTCGAATCCCTTCCGCCCCGCCCGGCCGGAGATCTGGTGAAAGTCCCGCGCGCTGAGGATGACCGTCTTCTCGCCGTCGAACTTGCATAGCCGCGTGAAGAGCACGGTGCGAATCGGCACGTTGATCCCGACCCCCAGGGTGTCGGTGCCGCAGATGATCTTCAGAAGACCGCTCTGGGCCAGTTGCTCGACCAGCAGCCGGTACTTCGGCAGCAGCCCCGCGTGATGCAGCCCGATCCCATGCCGCACCCAGCGCCGCAAATCCGGCCCGTAGGGACTCGAAAACCGGTAGCCCTCGAGCGCGCGCCCGAGTTGGTCCTTTTCTTCGCGCGTGCAGAAATTGGTGCTCATCAGGTTCTGCGCGCTCTGGGCCGCCTCGAGTTGGCTGAAATGGACGATGTAGACCGGCGCCTGCCCCGCGGCGATCAAGTCCTGCAGCGTCTGGTCCAGCGGAGTCTCGACGTAGGCGAACGCGAGCGGGACGGGCCGCAACGCCGAGTGCACCACCACCGTCGGCCGCCTGTTCAGGGCGGTCAGTTCCTCCTCGAAAAACCGCGTGTCGCCCAGCGTCGCCGACATCAGGAGGAACCGCGCCTGGGGGAGGGTGAGCAGCGGCACCTGCCAGGCCACCCCCCGCTCCCGGTCGGCGTAGTAGTGGAACTCATCCATGATGACTTCCCCGAACGGAGCGCGCGCGCCCTGGCGCAAGGCCATGTTCGCCAGAATCTCCGCCGTACAGCAGAGGATCGGCGCGTCGCGATTCACCGTCGCGTCCCCGGTGCACATCCCGACATTGTCGGGGCCGAACTCCCGGCAGAGCGCGAGGAACTTCTCGTTCACCAGCGCCTTGATCGGGCACGTGTACACGGAGCGCCGCCCCTGGGACAGCGCCAGGAAATGCAACGCGGTGGCGACCAGCGACTTGCCGGACCCGGTCGGGGTGTTGAGGATGACATTCCGCCCCTCGAACAGCTCGAGGATCGCGGTCTCCTGCGCGGGGTAGAGCTCGAGCCCCCGCTCCGCCACCGCGTCCAGCAACCGCCCGAGCAACGTGTCGTTGCGCGTGTCCCCGTCAAAAGGCAGATGGCGATAGAAAGCATCAGTCGCTGTCATCAAGGCCCAGAAGTCTAGAGTCCCCGACTTGTGAAAGTCGATGCGATTAGGTCAAGTTTGGCCCCTGCTGTTCCAGGCCACCCCTTCCTCCGCCGAGGACTCTACATTAACGAGGCGCGGGAACATGTTGTCTCTCTCCCCGCCCTAAATCGGTGAGGAACTTCCCCGCGCCGATTCGGGGCGGATCGCCGATGGACTCGACAACGGCCGCGATTGACTTCACTTCTCAGGTGCGGGCCGCCGATTTCGTGCTATTCTTCCGGCCATGTTGGCTACGACCGAGTTGATCCGCGAAGCCGCCGGTCCAGGGCGGTTGCGGCGGCTTCTGCCAGGCGTATTGGCGTCGGTGCCGCTCTACCAGCGCCATGCCGGCCTGATCGACTCGATCCAGTCCGAGTCCCTGCTCCTCGACGCCTTCCGCCGGTTGCCCACCATCACCAAACACGACATCCGGCGCGGTTTCCCAGAGAACTTCCTCGGTCCTGCCATGAGCCTCGATCAGCTCCTGGCCGAGGGTCGAGTCGAGATCGAGCACACGTCCGGCACGTCGGAAGAGCGGACGCCCCTGTTGCTCGAGCTGGGATGGTGGCCGGTCCAGGAAGCGCGCGCGCTCCGGCTTAACGCCCGCGTCAGCCAGGTCCTCGACCGCAACCCGGAGGCGCGCCGGGCGACCTTGACTTCGCCGACCTGCAACAGCGAGGTTTGCTACACCGGCACGCCTTCCCTCGCGGATCGCACCGTGGGCGCCACCCGGTTCCTGAGCCGGTCGCGACACCCGTTCCTCTGGGACGCCGCCGAGCTCGGTCGGATCACGGCCGAAGCCCTCGATTGGGCGCCGGTCTTCCTCGATCTGGACCCGGTCTATGGCGCGGTCTGGGCCCGATACTGCCTCCGGGAAGGCGTGTCGCTGCCCTCGCTCGAGTTCATTCTCTGCAGCTACGAGTCCTTGAGTGTCGTGCACCGGGCTCTGCTCGAAGCGGCCTTCCGCGTGCCGGTCTACAACCTCTACGGCTCGACCGAGACCGGTCACCTGCTCATGGAAGACGAGCCCGGCCGGATGCGCCCGAGCCTCGAGACCGCGTGGCTCGATGTGCCGGATCCCGATGCCGAAGGCATCGGAGAGCTCGAAGTCACCACGCTCACCCACCAGTACATGCCGTTGGTCCGGTATCGCATCGGCGATCTCGTCCAGGAGGACCAACAGCCGGACGGGACCTGTTACCGCCTCCATGGCCGCGCCCGCGACGCGGCGCTCACCGCCTCCGGTCGGCGCGTCACCGTGAGCCAGCTTGACCAGTGTTTCCTCGGCCTTGGCGGCATCGTCCATTACCAGCTCCGCCAGACGCCGGGCGGCGGATCGTGGTCCCTTTGGCTGGTCCCGGACGTCACGCCGCCTTCGGCTGGAGCCCTCGATCGGCTGCGGCGAAGACTCGCCGAGCAGCTCGAACTTTCCGCCCCGGTCCGGATCGAGCTCACGGATTCCCTGCTCTCCGAGGGCTCCGGCAAGTTCCGCCTCGTGTTGCCGCAGCACAGCCCTCTTCGCTCTCCAATCCGCGCGTAACCCCGAATCGGCGATCCGCCCCGAATCGTTGCGCGGATCACCCCCAGCGGCCCGGAAGACAACGCAGGCTCGGCGACGCCAGGCACTCCAGGCGAGGATCCGGGCCGCCGGGAAATCGGTTGGCGGGTGCAAGGCCCTGCGGTAGACTTGATCAGAATCACGTGCGCGCCGCGGACAAGCCATTCAATGCCCTGCCCGGGTTTGGCCTGACGCTCGGGTATGCCCTCTGCTGGCTTGGCCTGCTCGTGCTGATCCCGATGGGGGGCTTGGTGCTGCGGGCAATGGACCTCTCGTGGGGGGAGTTCTGGAAGCTGGCGACGGCGGATCGGGCGCTGGCGGCCTATCGGCTGACGTTCGGAGCGTCCCTGGCGGCGGCCTTGATCAATGCCGTGTTCGGCACCTTGCTGGCCTGGGTGCTCAGCCGATACGACTTCCCAGGACGCCGCTGGGTGGATGCGTTCGTGGACTTCCCCTTTGCGTGTCCGACGGCGGTGGCGGGGCTGACCCTCGCCAGCTTGTTCGCGGAGACGGGCTGGTTGGGGCGGCACCTGGTGCCGCTCGGGATCCAGGGGGCCTACACGCCGCTGGGCGTCGTGCTGGCGCTGACCTTCGTCGGCCTGCCGTTTGTCGTGCGATCGGTCCAGCCGGTGATCCAAAGCCAGGAACGCGAGCTCGAGGAAGTTGCCGCGACGCTGGGAGCGGGACGATGGCGGACCTTCTTCCAGGTGGTCATCCCGGGGCTGCTGCCGGCGATTCTCACCGGCGTCGCGCTCGCCTTCGCCCGCGGGATCGGCGAGTATGGCTCGATTGTCTTCATCTCGGGCAACCTCCCGTTCAAGACCGAGATCGCGCCCCTGCTCATCGTCACCCGGCTCGAGGAATTCCACATGGCGGGCGCGGTGGCGCTGGCGGTGGTGCTGATGGGCTGCGCCTTCGTGCTGCTGGCGGCGATCAACGGGCTCGAGCGCTGGACCTCGAGATTCAATGCCTGACATGCCCGATCGAACTCCATGGATGCGTCGGCACGCGCTGGTGGCCTCGAGGCGCGGTGCGGAGGAGACGCCCCTGGTCCGCGGCCTGCTGATCGCGGTGGCGCTGGGGTTTGCGGGCTTGTTCCTGTTCCTGCCGCTGGCCAACGTGTTCGCTCAAGCGCTGTCCAAGGGGTTCGCGGTCTATGCCGCCGGGTTGACGCATCCGGAATCCCTGGCCGCCCTCCGACTGACCCTCCTGCTGGCGGTGGTCTGCGTGCCTTTGAACGTGGTTTTCGGCCTCGCCGCCGCCTGGGCGGTGGCGAAGTTCGAGTTCCGCGGCAAGGCGTGGCTCGTTACGCTGATCGATCTGCCCTTCTCAATCTCCCCCGTGGTCGCAGGCTTGATGTTCGTCGTCCTCTTCGGCCTGCAGGGGTACGCCGGGCCCTGGCTTGCCGCCCGCGATCTGCAGATCATCTTTGCGCTCCCGGGGATGATCCTGGCCACGCTCTTTGTGACGTTCCCGTTCGTGGCGCGGGAGTTGATCCCGGTCATGCAGGCGACCGGCTCGGAGCAGGAGCAGGCGGCCCTCACGCTGGGGGCCGGCGCCTGGCGGACTTTCTGGCACGTGACACTCCCCTCGGTCAAGTGGGGGCTTCTCTATGGCGTCATCCTCTGCAACGCGCGCGCCATGGGCGAATTCGGTGCGGTCTCGGTGGTGTCCGGCCACATTGCCGGGGTGACGGACACCCTGCCGTTGCGGGTCGAGAAGCTCTACCAGGAGTACCAATCCGCAGCGGCGTTCTCAGTGGCCAGTCTCCTCGCGTTGCTCGCCCTCGCAACGCTCGCCGTCAAGGGGATCCTCGAGTGGAAGGCGCGGCGGGCGGAGGCCCGCGCCGGCGCCGTGGCGGAGACCGGCCCATGAGCATCGTCCTCGATCGCATCAGCAAGCGATTCGGTCCGGTCATCGCCGTGGACTCCGTCTCGCTGTCGGTCGAGGAAGGAGAGTTGGTGGCCCTTCTTGGGCCCAGCGGAGGGGGTAAGACCACCATCCTGCGAATGATCGCCGGGCTCGAAATGCCCACCGAGGGCGAGATCATCATCCGGAACCGCCGGGTGACGGATCTTCGGGTCCAGGAGCGGAACATCGGGTTCGTGTTTCAGAACTACGCCCTTTTCAAACACATGAACGTCTTCCGCAACATCGCGTTTGGCCTGAGGGTCAAGCGCTGGCGGAAGGCGGAAATCGAGGCTCGCGTCGGGGAGCTGCTGCACTTGCTCGAGCTCGAGGGGCTGGCCCAACGCCTCCCCCACCAGCTCTCGGGAGGCCAGCGCCAGCGCGTGGCGATCGCCCGCGCCCTTGCCCCTCGGCCCAGTGTCCTGCTCCTCGATGAGCCTTTCGGAGCGGTCGATGCCCGGATCCGGCAGGAACTGCGGGAATGGCTCGTCCGGTTGCACCAGGAGCTCAACGTCACGACGCTCTTCGTAACCCATGATCAGGAGGAAGCCATGGAGGTGGCCCGGCGGATCGCCATCTTCTCCAACGGCCGGCTCGAACAGATCGACACGCCCCAGACCGTCTACGAAGAGCCCGCCAACGAGTTCGTCGCGCGGTTCATCGGGGTGATGAACATCCTCGAAGGCCAGGTCCATAACGGCGTGGCGCGGGCCGGGGACATCGAACTGCCGGCCCCAGGCTGTGCGGACGGCGCCCGGGTGCGCATCGGGTTCCGGCCCTACGCGGTCCAGGTCTCTCCGGACCCGGGCCGCTACCGGTACCAGGCGGTGCTCCTGCGGACCTACTTCATGGGGATCATGCACCGCCTCGAGCTCGCCACCCCCTCGGGGCTCCGTGTCCGATGCCGGATCACCAAGGAGGAGTACTCGAACCTCGGGCTGCGCGATTCCATGAACGTCTCGTTCCAGATCCGGAGCTGCCGCGTGCTGGCAGGGGAATCGGCCGAATCCGGGCCCGCGCGGCCGGCAGAGGACCGGGGGGCTTCGGTTCCCGCCGGGGGCACCTGTTGAAACGACGCCGCATCCCGATGCCAGGCATGTTCCCGCCATCGACCCATCGGCTGCCGCAACGACTGCTCGCGGGCGGACTCCTGGCGGGCGCGTCGGTTGTCGCCGGCGTGTGGTACTACTTCACGCCCCAGTACACCCGTGTCGGTTATCAGCCGGTCCAGCCGGTGGCCTTCTCCCACCGGACTCATGTTGGACAATTGGGCATGGATTGCCGGTACTGCCACCCCGGCGTCGAGACCTCGTGGTACTCGAACCTCCCCTCGGGCCAGTCCTGCATGAACTGCCATAACCAGGTCCTACGGGATGACGCCCGCCTCGCCCTGGTTCGAGCCAGCGCCGGATCGGGCCGGCCCATCCCCTGGATCCAGATCCACCGGCTGCCGGACTACGTCTTCTTCAACCATGCGGTCCACGTCAACCGCGGCGTGAGCTGCTTCGACTGCCATGGTTCCATCCATGAACTCGACGAAAGCGCCCACCTCAAGCCCCTGAGCATGGCATTCTGCCTCGAATGCCATCGACGGCCGGAAGCCTTCCTCCGGCCGCCCGCCGAGGTCTATCACCTCGACTGGCGGCCCGAGAGCCCCGAGCAACAGCAGGCCGACGGCTCGAAGCTCGCCCGGGAGTGGAACGTCCAGCGCTTGGACCCGTGCTCGGCTTGCCACCGATGAAACCGCCCGCTCCCCACCCCCCTCGGTCGCCGGTTGCAACCCCGCGCTACTGGCGCAGCGTCGAGGACTGCGCAGGGACCTCGACGGACCTATCCTCGATCGAGCGCGCGTGCCACCACGGCCTCGAGGAGGCCGCCGACCCCTTGAGCCGACGCCATTTCATGCGGATCATGTCGGCGTCCTTTCTCCTCGCAGGGTCGGGATTGACCGGATGCCGGCGGCCCGTCGAGACCATCCACCCCTTCGCCCAGGCGCCGGAAGGCCTGGTCCACGGCCTTCCCCTGACTTATGCCACCGCGATGCCCGTCCGCGCGTCGGCGATCCCGCTCCGGGTGAAGACCTGCGAGGGCCGTCCGATAAAGATCGAGGGTAACCCTGGCATCCCCTGGCCCCTGAACGCGGTATCGGGCGCCCCACCTCCCCCGCCCCAGGGGCCAACCGATGCCGCAGCCCAGGCCTCGATCCTCAGCCTCTACGATCCCGATCGCGCCCGGCGGTTCACCCGCGACGGCCAGACGATCCCCCGAAAACTCGCCCTCGACGCCCTCGATGCCCTCGCGCACCAGGCGGCAGATTCCCGGGGACGCGGACTCTGCATCCTCGCCGACGCGAGCAGCTCTCCGTCGCGAGCCCGGCTGCAGCGGGCGCTTGCAGATCGCCTCCCGGAATCGCGCTGGTTCGAGTACGAGCCGGTGGACCTCGCCGCGTATCGCCGAACCACCCGGGCCGCCTTCGGCCGGCTCCTGCAACCCCTGTACCGGCTCGATGTTGCCCGGCGGATCGTGTCGTGGGATTGCGATTTCCTGGGAAACGAGGAGGAGACCTGCCGGTGGACCCGGGCGTTCGCAGCCGGCCGCCGGCTCGACAACCCCGGGAACGAACCTTCGAGGCTCTATGCGATCGAGAGCTTGCTCACCCTGACCGGGATGAACGCGGATCACCGGCTCCGGCTCGCTCCCAGCCAGATGGCGCTGGTGGCGGCGCGGCTGTTGTCCGAATGCATCTCGGCGCTCGAGCCGCACCAGCGCCCCGCCGGAGCCCTCGCGTTCAAGAGCCGCCTGCAGGCGCTGGCCCGGACCACCACACCGGAATGGGCAGCCTGGACGCGCGCCTGCGCGGGGGACTTGACGGCCCAGCCGGACAGGAGCGCCGTCCTCGCCGGACACCGTCAGCCGGCCGAGGTCCACCTTTGGGCCCATGGCCTGAACCACCTGCTGCGCGGGCGGGGAGCGGCTGTGGTTTATCTCGATCGTCCGCCGGAACCTCCGGCGGGGACCCTCGCTGAGCTCGCGGCCGCGCTGGCGGCGGATGAGGTGCGGATCCTGGTGATCCTGGCGGGCAACCCCGCCTACAACGCTCCGGCAGACCTCGAGTGGGCCCGGGTCCAGTCACGAGCCGACACCGTGGTCCGTCTCGGGAGCTGCGAGGATGAGACCTTCCCGGCCTGTCACTGGCATCTGCCGATGGCCCATTACCTCGAGTCGTGGGGAGACGCGCGCACGGCGGACGGGACCTGGCTGTCCATCCAACCGCTGATCGCCCCTCTCTTCGGCGGGCTCACCGACCTCGAGGTGCTGGCCCGGTTGGCTGGGATGCCCGTGACCGAGCCCCACGAGATCGTCCGCGAGACCTTCCGCGGCCTGGCGCCGGACGGTGCGTTCGAGGCAAACTGGAGGCGCTTGCTGCACGACGGCACTTGGGCCGGCACAGCCTACCCCGAAGCGACGGTCGAGTCCTTCGACTGGAATGCCGCGACGGCCGCGTTGGATTCAATCCGGGAGGTGCGCGCCCCGGCCCCGGATGCCCTCGAGGTCGTCTTTGCCCGGGACAGCCGGGTGGACGACGGCCGATACGCGAACAACGGCTGGCTCGAGGAGTTGCCCGATCCGGTGACCAAGATCACCTGGGACAACGTGATTGCCCTCAGCCCCGCAACGGCGCGCCTCCTCGGCCTTGCGGTCCCCGAGCCACGCGAACACCTCGAAGTGCCGGTGGTGCGGGTGTCGGCCGGCGGGCGTGCCATCGAGGGTCCGCTCTGGATCCAGCCCGGCCTGGCGGATGATGTCGTGGGACTCACCCTCGGTCACGGGCGCACCCGCGCCGGCCGGGTGGGCACCGGCACAGGCTACGATGCCTACCCGCTGCGGACCTCCCGGGCGATGCACAGCCTTGCCGGGGCGCAGCTGGCCGCGACGGGTCGGGTCCACCCGCTGGCGTGCACGCAGAACCACGGCCGTCTCGAAGGGCGGCCCATCGTGCGCGAGACCAACCTCGCCGAGTTCCGAAATCACCCGGGGTTCGCGTCGGCGATGGACCGCGACGCGCCCGACTCGAGCCCGCTCTATGCGAACCCGCTGGACGCCGCGGCTGCGGGAGTCCTCCACCAGTGGGGGATGACCATCGACCTCGGGCTGTGCGTCGGGTGCGCTGCGTGTGTGGTCGCCTGCCAGAGCGAAAACAACATCCCGATCGTCGGCAAGAACGAGGTCGCGCGCCAGCGCGAGATGCACTGGCTCCGGATCGACCGCTACTACGCCGGCCCCGCCGACGACCCGCAGGGGGTGAACCAGCCGATGCTGTGCCAGCACTGCGAGTCGGCGCCGTGCGAGAGCGTGTGTCCGGTGAACGCCACCGTGCACGACCGCGAGGGCTTGAACGTGATGGTCTACAACCGCTGCATCGGCACGCGCCATTGCTCGAACAACTGCCCCTACAAAGTGCGCCGGTTCAATTTCTTCGATTACCACCGCCGCCCGGATCGGGGCAGCCGGCCCCGGGAGGAGTGGGACTTGCTGAGCCTGGTCCGGAATCCGGACGTCACGGTGCGCATGCGCGGGGTCATCGAGAAATGCACCTTCTGCGTGCAGCGCCTCGAGCAGGCCAAGATCGCGCGGGCCGTCAGCGCCGGAGCTTCGCCCCCGAAGGCGGTGGCCGACGGCGAGGTCCAGACCGCCTGTCAGCAGGCCTGCCCGGCCGGCGCGATCGAGTTCGGCAACCTCCGGGATCCCGCCAGCCGCGTGTCCAGGGCACGGGCCAATCCGCGGGCCTATGCCGTGCTCCAATCGCTGAACACCAGGCCGAGGGTCCTCTACCTCGCGCGAGTGCGGAACCCGAACCCGGCGATGCCCGGGGCGCCGCCCAGGCCCCATGGCATGTCCGTGGAGGTGCGCGACCCGGAGATGCCGGAGCAGGGGCCCGGTACCGTCGAGGGCGGCAACGGGAAGGAAGGCGCCTGATGGCGGATCGGGTCTCATCCGCAGGCGGGCTTGCGATCCTCCCGCCGCCTCCCGAGCTCGAACGCCCGCCGCTCGTCCCCCGCGGTCGGGGCCTCAATTGGATCCTGGACACCGTGGCGGCGATCCCCGAGGGCCGGACACCTCGCTGGTGGTGGCTGGCGTTCCTGGCCAGTTGCCTGGGGCTGCTGATCGGGGTCTCGATGGTGGCCTATCTGGTGACGACCGGGGTGGGGGTCTGGGGCCTGGGACACCCGGTGATGTGGGGCTGGGCCATCGTCAACTTCGTCTGGTGGATCGGCATCGGACACGCCGGAACGCTGATCTCGGCCATTCTGCTCCTGCTGCGGCAGCGGTGGCGCACGGGCGTCAACCGGGTGGCCGAAGGCATGACGCTCTTTGCCGTGATGTGCGCGGGACTGTTTCCCCTGGTTCATATGGGGCGGATCTGGTTCGTGTGGTGGCTTGCGCCCGTGCCGAACGCGAATGGCGTGTGGCCCCAGTTCCGATCGCCGCTGACCTGGGACGCGTTTGCGGTGGGGACCTACTTCACCGTCTCCCTGATGTTCTGGTACCTGGGGCTGGTTCCGGACCTGGCGGCGATGCGCGACCGCGCCCGCACCCGATGGCGACAGGCCGTGTACGGGCTGTTGGCGCTCGGCTGGCGGGGGGCGCACCGCCACTGGAACCACTACGAGAAAACGTACCGGATCCTGGCCGGGCTCTCGACGGCGCTCGTGGTCTCAGTGCACTCGATCGTGTCACTGGATTTCGCGGTCACCCAGCTGCCGGGATGGCACTCGACCCTGTTCCCGCCGTACTTCGTGGCGGGAGCCATCTTCTCGGGGTTGGGCATGGTGCTGACCCTGGTGATACCCCTGCGCAAGCGTTGCGGGCTCGAGGAGGTCATCACGCCGCGGCACGTGGATCTGATGTGCAAAGTGACCCTGGCGGCCTGCCTGATGGTGGCTTATGCCCATGGGCTCGAATGGGGGTCGGCCTGGTGGCACGGAAATCCCAAGGAGCAATTCGTCCTGTCGAATCGCGCGTTCGGGCCCTACGCCTGGGCCTATGGGATCATGATGCTCTGCGCCGTGGTGCTTCCCCAGGCCTTCTGGTTCCGCGCCGTCCGCCAGCATCTCGGGGCCGTGTGGGTGATCTCGATTCTCCTGAATGTCGGCATGTGGTTCGAGCGGTTCGTGATTGTCGTGGGGTCCTTGCATCGGGATTTCCTGCCGTCGAACTGGGCGTACTACGCCCCCACCTGGGTGGACATCGGGACATACGTGGGGTCGTTCGGCCTGTTCTTCACCTTGTTCCTGCTCTTCCTCCGGTTCCTGCCCGTCGTCGCGATTTCAGAGGTCAAAGGCCTCATGCTCGAAACCGGGGACTTGCAGGCGCCGCGGCGGTCCCGAGAGGCGCCTGGCCAGCCTGATGCCTCCCGCGGTTACGGTCTGCTGGCCGAGTTCGATACGCCGGCGGCGCTGCTGCGCGCCGCCGAGGCGGCGCGCGACGCGGGCTGCCGCCGCTGGGACGTCTTCACGCCCTGCCCGGTCCCGGGGATGGACCAGGCCATGGGACTCAGGAACTCGAAGGTCGGCTGGTTCGCCTTTGTCGGAGGCCTCGCCGGGTGCGCCTTGGGCCTGGTCATGGTTTGGTACATGAACGCTCATGACTATCCCCTCCTCGTAGGGGGCAAGCCGATGTTCAGCCCGTTTGCGGCCTTTCCCGTCGTTTTCGAGCTGACGGTTCTCCTGGGCGCCTTCGGAGCGCTGGCAGGATTGCTGTGCCAGAGCCGGCTGCCCGAGTGGTACCACCCGCTGCTCGCACACCCCCGGTTCGCACGGGCCACCCAGGACAAGTTCTTCCTGCTGATCGAGTGCGCCGACGACCGGTACCGGGGAGTCGAAACCTGGCGGTGGCTCGAAACACTGGGTTGCAGCCGCATCGAGCAGATAGGACACTAGCGAGGCGCCGCCTCAGACCAAACCAAGACAGCGATCCCATGAAGCCTTCCTGCCCTTCCGAACCCCCTCTTCTGCGCCTCGCTCATCTGGAGTCCTCGACGGAGGAAGGGAGGCCTGGAACAGCAGAGAACCAAACTTGACCTAACCGCATCGACTTTCACAAGTCGAGGACTCCAGTCATGCGCCAGTTCCTTCTCCTCCTAGCCCTTGCCGCGGCGGCAGTGCTCAGCATCGCGGGGTTCCGCGGCAGTCTCTCCCGGCAACCACCCCTCGAGGTCTTCCCCGACATGGACCGCCAGCCGCGGGTCCGGCCGCAGTCGGCTTCCGCTTTCTTCGAGGACGGGTTCGGATCGCGACGGGCCGTGGCGGGAACCGTGGCCCACGGCGCCCTTCCGGCCGATGCGCCGGAAGCCACGGGCCGCGTCCCGGGATCGACGCAGTACGTCACTCTCAATCCCAAGCCCATCTCAGCCGCACTGCTGGACCGGGGACGGGAGCGGTTTGAAATCCACTGCCTGCCGTGCCACGGCGCGCGGGCCGACGGCAAAGGGATCACTACCCAGTACGGCATGGTCGTCATCGCCAGCCTCCACGATCCCCGGATCGTCCGAATGCCGGACGGCGAGATCTTCGACACGATGCGACACGGGCGAAACCTGATGCCGGCCTACGGGCCGACTCTCGAACCCTCCGACCGCTGGGCGGTGATCGCCTATCTCCGAGCTCTGCAACTCAGTCACCTGGGCCTCGACGCCGATGTGCCGGCCGAGCGCCGTGCGGCATTCCCACCCTGACGCATGAAGGCGCGCGTTCATCCCGAGGCCACTTCGCCGCCGGCTCTCTCCCGGGGGCGACGTCTCACGAGGCTCCTGATCCTGGCGGGCGGGGCGGGAGCGCTGCTCGGCTTGGCGTTGGACGTCCGGCAGTTTGCGCACTCGTGGTTGGTGGCCTTTGCCTGTTGCCTCAGCCTCAGCCTGGGCTGTCTGTTCCTGGTCCTGGTGCACCATCTCGTCGATGCCGCGTGGTCCGTCCCGGTCCGGCGGATCGGCGAACACGGGGCGGCGCTGCTGTTCCCGTGGCTGGCGCTCTGCTTCGTGCCCGTCGCCGTCCTGGCACCCGAGCTGATGGATTGGCGGAGGGCGGGCCCGGCCGCGGCAGGCCACGGCCCCGGTCCGGGCGGATGGGCCGCAATCCCGTGGCTGTGGTACGGGGCGTCGGCGATCTGTTTCGGCGTCTGGGGTTGGCTGGCGCACCGGCTGCGCCGGGAATCCCTGCTCCAGGACAACACGGGAGCCGCCGCCTGCACGCACGCATCGCGGCGGCTTGCCGCGGGAGGAACCCTGCTCTATGCCGTCACCGTCACCCTGGCAGCCGCGCTGTGGATCCAGGCCGCCGGCCGCGGATCGACGTCGACCCTCTGCGGCGTCTACTACTTTGCCGGCAGCGTCTGGGCTGCGCTGGCGGCCGTCACTCTCATCGCGATGATCCTCAAGCGGGCGGGTGCTCTCGACGCCGTGCTCCACGAGCACCTGTTCCGTGACCTCGGCACTCTCTTGTTGGCCTTCACGCTGTTCTACGCCTACATCCACTTCTGCCAGTACTTCATCATCTGGTACGCCAACCTGCCGGCCGAGACCCAGTGGTACGCGGTGCGGGATGCCGGGGGCTGGCGCGGGGTCGGACTGACGATTGTTCTCGGCCATTTCCTGCTGCCGTTTCTGGCTCTGCTCCGGTCGGATCTGAAGGCGAGATCCACCTGGATGGCGCCCCTGTGCCTCTGGGTCGGCCTGATGCACTACGGGGACATGGCGTTCAACGTGCTGCCCGGGGTCAGCCCCGGAGGATTCCCCTGGAGCTGGGTCTGGCTTCACCTTGCCTGCCTGGCATTGATCCTGGGGCTCATGGCCCGGGTGTTCCTGCGGGACTTGGCCGCGCACTCGCCCTACCCGATCCGGGACCCGCGGCTTGCTGAGGCCGTCGGACGCCATCCTGCCCTGGCTCCCCCGACGCCACAGGACGAGAGCCGCGACGAGAACCGCGTGACCAACGGCCAAAGCGCGCGCGCGGTGGTTCCACCGGGCCAGCGGGATCAGGCGAGCGATCATCGAGGGCGTGATCGACTGCGGTCGGCTCTCGCGATCGGAGCGGCAGTGGGTGTGCTGCTGATTCCGGGCGGCCTGGCATGGCAGGTGGCAAAGCGAACCCGGGCCCCGGCGATCGATCAGGCCCGGGCCGAGCTGCGGCAGGCGAATTGGGTCGCGTTGTGTGCCGAGAACCGGCAGGCGCTCACAACCTATGGGTGGATTGACCGTTCCCGAGGTATCCTCAGGCTGCCCGTCGATCGCGCCATCGAGTTGAGCCTCGACTTGTGGAAGGACCCGGAGGCGGGCCGTTCGAATCTGCTCGAGCGTCTGGCCAAGGCCACGGCCAAAGTCGCCGAACAACCCAATATCTACGAATGACCACGCCCGCAACAGCCGCGGAAATCGATCGGTCCTGTCGCTGGCCGGTGGGGTCGCTGGTTCTGGGCGCGGTGTTCTGGCTGGTGATGGCCGGTGGACTCGCATTGCTGGCCGCCATCAAGCTGCATGCGCCCGAATTCCCGGGCGACTCGGTTTGGCTGACCTACGGCCGCGTGCAGGCGGCAGCCGGTCAGGCTTTCATGTTCGGATTTGCGTCGCTGGCGGGTCTGGGAACAGCAGCCTGGCTGACCGCCCGCCTTTCGGAAACGCGGCTCGTCGGCGGCCGCGGGTTCTTTCTTGCGGGCGGCTTCTGGAATCTGGGGGTGATGTTCGCCGTGCTGGGGGTGCTTCTGGGACACAGCACCGGGGTCGAGGGGTTTGAAGCGCCCGGCCCGGCCGCGGTGCTGCTGTTGGCGTCCTATCTGGTGATGGCAGCCGGGGTGCTGCTGACGTTCCTGCGGCGTCAAGCGAGGGGAACGACCATCGTCCAGGAGTACGTGTTGGGGGCGCTGCTCAGTTTTCCGTGGGTGTTCATGGCCGCGGAGATGATGGCCGTTTGGATGCCGTTGCGGGGCGTGTTGCAGACGGCGGCAGGGGCGTGGGGTTGGCGGAGTCTCCTGCTGCTGTGGCTTGGCTTCCTGGGCCTGGCGTCGCTCTACCATCTGCTGCCCGGGCAGACTGCGACGCCGGTGCGCCGCCCCAGCCTGGCAAGAGCCGGCTTCTGGACCCTGGCGCTCGTGGCCGGCTTCAGCGGCATCCACCGCTACCACGGGGGAGCCATGCCCGGCTGGATGACCCGCCAGGGTTGGGTCGGGGCGGTCCTGCTGGCGTTGCCGGTGGCGATCGTGGCGGCCAGTCTGTCCCCGATGCTCAGCGGAGGTTCCCGGGGATCGCGCACACCGGTACGGCGCTTTGCCACGGGGGCGCTGGCGGCGCTGGTCCTGTTCGGAGGACTGTCGGTCGTCGATGGGCTCGGCACGCGATCAGGCGTGACGCAGTTCACCCTGTTCGCGGCTGCGGTGGATCAGGTGTACCTGTACGGCTTTGTGGGCCTGGCCCTGCTGGGGATGATCTACGATATGATCCCCCGGTTGCTCGATCTCGAGTGGCCTGCCCCAGGCTGGGTGCGCGCGCATCGGTTGCTGGCCTGGTCGGCGGTCGGCCTCTGGGGGGTGGCCCATGCGGTGGGGGGCTGGGCCCAAGGGAGCCTGCTGAAGGACCCGTCGATCCCCTTCGAAGTGGTGGTGCATCGATCGCTGCCCTACGCCCGGGCCGGGTCGATCGCCCACGGGCTCTATCTGCTCGGGAGCCTGGCGCTGGCGGCGAACCTGATCCGGATGCTGGGACGCGCAATCCGGATCCGCGTGTTCCCGGTCGTCGGGGCCTGGCTCAAGCCGCTCCAGCGGGAGGAAAGGGCATGAGCCGCGGCATCTTGTTCTCCGGGGGACTGCTGCTGGCCATGGGCCTTTCCTGGTGCTGCCTGGTTCTGACTCCGCACCTGCGGATCGGATCCGAAGGGACCGTGCGGCTCGAGGAGACCGGACTCGAATACCCGCTGGGCCGCTCAGGCGACGCCGTTAAGGGCGCAGCGGTCTATCGGGCCCATGGCTGTTTCCACTGCCACACCCAGCAGCTCCGATCCACCGCCCGCGGCGCGGATCTGCGGCGCGGATGGGGCAGTCGTCCGAGCCTGCCACGCGACTGCCTCCGGGAAACACCGCCCATGCTCGGCCAGCGCCGCTGGGGCCCCGACCTCGCCGACCTCGGCGGGCGTCAGACTAACGCCCAACGCCTGTTGCTGAGATTATACGACCCGCGCTGGGACTCGGCCCGGTCAATCATGCCGGCCTATTCCCATCTCTTCACCCTGCGAAAGCTCGAGTCGGGGCGCACGCAGGCCGCCGAGACGCTGGTCCTGCCTCCCGACCTCGCCCCGCCTGGCGGGGTCGAGATTCGACCCCGACCCGAAGCATGGGCCCTCGCCGCCTATCTCCTTAGCCTGCGCCTCGAGCCCGCCTTCTTCGAGGAAGAACCCAAGATGCTGCCCGAGGGAGCCTCGCGCTGGCCGCGTCCGAAGCCGGACCCGGTTCTCGCGCAGGGGCGGAGGGTCTATGGCACTTACTGCGCAGCGTGCCACGAGTCGAACGGCCAGGGGCTGCCGGGCAAATTCCCACCGCTGGCAGGCTCGGATTGGATCAACGGCCGGGGCCATGAGCGGGTGGTCCGGATTGTACTCGACGGCCTTCAGGGCCCCATCACCGTCAGGGGCCAGGTGTATGACAACGTCATGCTCCCGTGGCGCGATCAGCTCAGCGATGAAGACATCGCCGCGGTGCTGACGTTCGTCGGGGGGCACAAGCCGTGGGGCAACAGCGCGCCGCCCGTCACACCGGACCAGGTGCGGGCAGTTCGAGCTGAGACCCGAGATCGCGCAACCTACTGGACGCCGGAGGAGCTCCTGGCAATCCCTGACGGTGCCGGTCTGACACCGTGACCCAGCGCATCAGCGGTTCGCCTTTCCCTTCAGATCTCGCTGCGCCGGGCGCGAATGCGGTCAAGAGCCCAGCGGGCGTGCTCGGCCACAAGAGGATCGGGATCAGCCGCGGCGTCCGCAAGCGCCGACACCGACTCGGCGCCTCCCACGTTCCCCAGGGCCACGCAGATGTTGCGCCGCAATCCGCGGCGTTTGGCTCGTAACACAGGCGCCCCGCGCAGCCGATCCCGCAAGGCGTCGTCGTCGAGAGCGAGCAGGTCCAAAAGACCGGGCGCCGCGAGATCCGGACGGGCATGATCCTGAAAGGCGGCCGTCTGCCGGGCGAATCGGTTCCAGGGACAGGCTTCGAGGCAATCATCGCAGCCGAAGATCCGGTCGCCGAGAGCGGGACGCAACTCGAGGGGGATCGGGCCCTTGTGTTCGATCGTGAGGTACGAAAGGCAACGGCGGGCGTCGAGGACGAACGGGGCGACAAGGGCGCCCGTGGGGCAGGCCGCAAGGCAGCGGCTGCACGTCCCGCAGTGGTTGGGCTCCGGAGGGTCCGGCGGCAGGGACAGCGTGGTGAGAATCTCGGCCAGAAACAGCCAGTTGCCCAGGCGACGGTGAACCAGATTGGTGTGCTTGCCGATGAACCCGACGCCGCCGCGCTGGGCGAGGTCGCGCTCGAGAAGAGGGCCGGTGTCGACGTGGATGCACGTCCGGGTGCCGGTCCCGCCCAGGCCTTCGATGAATCGGGCCAGCGCCTCGAGTCTCGGGGCGAGCACCTCGTGGTAGTCCGCGTACCGCGCATAGCGCGCCACCCGTCCCCGCGGGCCGGCCGCCGCCGGATCCGGGGCCGCCGTCGGGGCCGCATGATAGCTGGCTGCCAGCAGCACGATGCTCCGGAGCCCATCGAGGGCTCGACGGGGATCGAGCCGTGTTGCGGTCGTGCGTTGCAGATAGTCCATCGCCCCGTGATGGCCGGCGCGGAGCCAATCCTGGAATCGAGGCCCGCTCGCCGGCGGATCCGCCGACGTGACCCGGCAGACATCGAATCCCAGCTCGCACGCGCGGGCCTGAAGCGCGGCTTTCATCGGCGACCCCGCGGAGCGCGGGCGCGGTGGAACTCGCGCAACACGTGCTGGACCACGTCCCGCAGGTGGCGCGGGCCGGTGTTGATCAGCACGTCGGCCTGCCGGTAGAACGGTTCGCGGACGGCGAGCAGCTCCCGGATGCGAGCACGCGGGTCGGGCACCTGGAGCAGGGGCCGATGGGCGTTGTGGCAGACGCGCTGCCAGATAACCTCGGCGCTGGCGCAGAGACAAACCACCAGCGCGTGCTGCTTGAGGCTCGCCAAATGAACCGGGTTCGCCCCCAGCCCGCCGCCGGTGGCAATCACCGTCCGATCGAGTCGCGCCAGATCCGCCACCACCTGCTGTTCCAGGTCCCGAAACACCGCTTCGCCGTCGCGGGCGAACACCTCGGCCACCGGTTTCCCGGCGAGCGCCTCGATGAGCCGGTCCGTGTCCGTGAAGGCGAACCCAAGCTGGTGGGCCGCCATGTAGCCGACCGTCGACTTGCCGGTCCCCATGAACCCGATCAGAGCCAGATTTCGAATGTGTCGCTTCGGGTCCACGGTATTGGCCCATCCCTTGGGCTCAGAGACGCCTGCCTCGCCTCGCGCCGCGTCCCGCCGAGCCGCGGGGCGGACGCCTCGTCGAGGTCATGGTCGGGTGATGCAGAAACCAGAGAAGCCGGAGCCCTTCGAGGGTGAGATTCGGCTCGATGGCGGTCGCCTCCTTCAGTCCGCCGGCAACGAGCCGCGCGCAGCCCCCCGTGAGCACAACCGGGAGCCGCCGCCGGCGCAAGGCCCGGCGCAGCGCCCGCAGTAGTCCGACGATCATCTCCCGATAACCCCGGACTGCGCCGATTCTCATCGCTTCCTCGGTGCTCCGGCCAATGACGCGCCGCGGTGCCGTCAGGCGGACACGCGGGAGAAGGGCGGTCTTCTCGTGGAGATAATCCGTCATGGCGGCCAGACCCGGAGCGATGATGCCGCCCATGTAACAGCCCCGAGCGTTCACGACGTCAAGGGTGACCGCGGTGCCGAAGTCGATGGCCACCGAGGGGACGCCGTAGTGATGCCGCATCGCCAGCGCGTTGGCCAGACGGTCGGGTCCAATCGTCTCCGGCTTGGGATAGTCGATCCCCAGCCCCCGCAGCGTGCGCGGCGTCAGCTCCAGCACCGCCGATCCCGCCATCGCCCGCAGCACCCGGCGCGCCTGCCGCGTTGCCGAAGGAACCACGCTGCAAAGCGCCACCCCGTCGAGCCGGCGCCCCGCCAGCTGACGCTCGAGCATCTCCCGGGCCGCGCGACCCTCCCACAGGTCCGTCCCGAACCGGGCCGGCCCCAGCACCCGACGCGCCGTGCCCCACCCGAGATGCGTGTGCGTGTTTCCAATGTCCAACAACAAGATCATGTGTCCATCCGGACGTCGCCGCCGCTGATTCGCTCCAGGAGGCCGTGTTCCGTCCGCACGAGCAGCGCGCCGTCGCGGTCGAGCGACTCCGCCCGGCCGCGCACGAGGCGGGGGCCGATGGCGATCGTCACAGCGCGGCCAAGGGTCGTGCAGAAAGCCGCCCATTCCTCCGCCACCGCCTCGAACCGGCCGGACAGGATCCGTGCGTAGTCCCGGTCCAGCTCCCGCAGCAGAAGAACAGCCAGCGCCGAGCGATCGAGCGGCCTGGCAGCCGCAGGCCGCTCGCCGCCGGCGACTGCGGCTCTCCGGCGGCGTTCACCCCCCGGAGCTGAGGCGGAAAGGGCCTGGCGCAGGGAAATGGCCCGCGGCCTCAGGTCCGCCGGGAAATCCGAGGCGCCCTGGTTCACGTTGACCCCAATCCCCAACACGAGGTACCGGATGCGATCCGGTTCGGCGCTCAACTCGGTGAGAATGCCCGCCACCTTGTGATTGCGGAGCAGCAGATCGTTGGGCCACTTCACCCCGACCGGCAATCCCGTGAAGTCGCGGATCGCCCGGGCAGACGCCGTCGCGGCCGCCACCGTCAGTTGCGTGGCCTCGAGAGGCCTGAGCTCCGGCCGAAGCAGCACGGAAAACCATAGTCCCTGGCCGGGCGGAGAACTCCATCCCCGTCCCAGCCGCCCCCGGCCGCGCGTCTGGGATTCGGCGAAGACCACAGCCCCCTCGGGAACGCCATCCCGCGCCATCCGCTCGATCACGTCGTTGGTCGAGGTGGTCTTCTGGAAAACCTGGAGTGTCCGCCCCACAACCCGCGTCGGACCCAACCGCGACAGCAGGTCATCCGCGTGCAGCCGATCGGGCGCCCGAATCAGCCGGTAGCCGCCGTGAGGACTGGCCGTGATCTCGTAGCCGAGCGCGCGCAGGGCTTCCACACGGGCCCAGATGGCCGCACGCGTGATCCCCAGGTTCTGGGCCAGTTCCGCGCCGGACACCGCCTCCGAACCCGCCCGGCGCAATGCAGTGAGGAGGCTCAGGTCGATGTTCATCGCAGGAAGTCCAACGCAAGATCCACCGCCCGCGCCGAATGAGTCAGCGCCCCGACGGAAATGCAGTCGACGCCCGTTCGGGCAATCGCCCCCACGCTGGCGAGGGTGATCCCGCCGCTGGCCTCGAGACGCGCCCGGCCTGCCACGCGCCGCACCGCCCGCCGCATCGCCGCCAGACTCATGTTGTCCAGCAGGATCACGTCCGCTCCAGCCCCAACCGCTTGCTCCACTTCCTCGAGGGTGTCCGCCTCGACCTCGATCACCAGACCGGGAAACCGGGCGCGCGCCCGCCGCACCGCGGCTGCGATCGGGTTGGGCGCAGCCTCGCGAAGGGCCTCCCGATGGTTGTCCTTGATCAGGATCAGGTCGTGCAGACCCATCCGGTGGTTCTCGCCGCCGCCACAAACAACAGCGTACTTCTCGAACCGCCGCCACCCGGGGGTCGTCTTTCGCGTGTCCAGCACCCGGGCCCGGGTTCCGGCAACCGCCTTGACGTAGCGCGCCGTCAGGGTCGCCACCCCGGAAAGGCGCTGCAGAAAATTCAGCGCCACGCGCTCGGCAGTCAGCAGCGCCCTGGCCGGACCGGCGACCTCGAGCACGGCTTGGCCCCGCGACACTCGATCCCCGTCCCGCACCAACGGCTGGCAGCGCACCCGCCGATGCTGCAGGCGAAACGCAGCCTGCGCGAACTCGATCCCGGCGAGGACCAACGGTTCCCGGGCAACAACACGGCCGCGCGCGGCCAGAGTCGTGGGCACGGTCGCGAGCGTCGTGGCGTCGCCCGACCCCGTATCCTCGGCCAGAGCCCGGCGCACTGCAGCCACGATCTCCCCACGGCTCAATCTGATCATGTCCGCATCATGTCTCAGATCGTCGCCCTACGGCAAGATCGGTGCGTCAGTGCGTGTCCCTTGCACCCGCCGCGGTCAGCGCCCGCGGCTGCAGCCTCGATCACGCGGGCCGCGGTTCGGACGAAACGTTGCGGAGGTCCACGCCGATCTTGCGCAGGGCGTAGCCTGTCTCCCGCAGGTACGACCCGTAGCAGGTCATCCAGTGGAACCCCTTCATCTCCTCGAGGAGCGCCGTGGTGTTGCCGTGCACGCGCACGTCAATCTGGGACCGGCAAATGTCGAGGAACGGGTTGGCCACAATCGTGCCTTCGAATCCGACCCATTGCTTGCAGTTGAAGTCGGGGACGAGGTTGGTCACCCTCTGGCCCAGGCGCATCTCGACCTTGGGAGCCGCGCCGTAGTCCGACTCGAAATGCGTCATGATCCGGGCGCGCTCGGCACGGCGGCCATCCATCCTGCGCGGCGCGGTGCAGTGGGCGAGCGTGACAACGTCCCGGTGCGGATAGGTCGGGTCGTTCAGGAACACCGGCGTGCCGGCGATGTAATGAAGCAGCACCCCGGACGGGATGACCACGAAGTCGGATTCGCAAAACGCCAGAAAGCCCTCGTCGTTGAGCAGGCTCAGCGGGAGGCACGCGGTCGTCTCGGACATGGGCATGATCGTGCCCATGCACGAGTTGATCGTGATCGCGTCCGTTCCGGCCTCCCGCAGGATGTCCTTGAACACTTCGAGGAGGACAAACGCGTTGTCCACGAACGCCCGCGACGTCTCGAGCGTGGTGCGGGCGCCGCCCAGGTAGCGCCGGGCCTGCTCGGCGCTGCGGCGCACCAGCGCGGCGTCGGCCCGGGCCGCCTTGAGCCGCCGGCCCAGATCCGCGTAAGGGTAATCCTGAAGGTCCATCCGCCAAACGGTGCGGGCAATCTCCGGAGCCTTCCGGCCGCCCGCCGCCCAGCCGGAAGGACCGCCCACCGCCACCATCCGCTTGCCCAGCGTCTGCTTCAAACCGTAGAGCCCCCGAAGCCGCCACAGGAGATCGTCAGGATGATCCACGACCACGTCGTGCACGTCCATGCCCGGCTGACCGTACTCGTCCACCGTCTTCCGAAGGAACCGCGGATGGACGATCTCATACCACAAATAGACCGGGCCGGGATCGTGCCGCAGGAACATCAGGTTCCAGCGGTCCTTGCGGGTCAGCGCTTCGAGCACCTGGCCGCTGCCCCCCGCCGCGTACATCAGGAGCACATCGTGTGATCCTGCGGCCAGATTCGCAGCCTGCTCACGGTTTCGGACGGCCACGAGCGGCAGAAACTCGAGGCCGAAGCCGGCCTGTTTCCGCAGCTTCGCCAGTTCGCCGCGGATCCGCTCCTGCTCGGCCGAAGCGTCCGCCTCGGTCTGAATCCCGCCCCACTCGCGCCAACTGGTGGCTTCGCGACGCTGCGGCACGCTGTAAGTGAACACCGGCTGGACCCGAAGCGGCGCGCCGGGACGCGGCCCCTGGACTGCCGCCTCCCCGCCCGCGGCCGCGGCCGACACCATGCCCGCCGGCAAGGCAAGACCCCCTGCGGTCAGAGCCCCCACGCGATAGAGGAATTGGCGCCGGCCGGGGTCCGGGATCAGTTCGCCCGAGTGATCAAGGCGCGCGGCAGCAGCACAGCAGGAACAGCCGCAACGAGGCGAGTCAGGAGAGTGTTTCATGGCTGCCCTCGTGAATAGCAGGATCCGCCCTCCGCCGACAACTGGTTTCTGCGCCGCTCAGGAACTGGCCGCGTGCTCGCCCACGTGGCGGAGGGCGAGCCGCTCCGGTTCATGGCGCAGGGCGTGCTCGAGCCGGGCCACCGGCTCCTCCATGGGCTCGTCGCTCAGCTTGAAGGTCGAGTGATGCAGCGGCACAAGGCGGCGCGCCCCGGCCTGGTCCGCCATCAGGAGCGCCTGCTCCGGTGTGCAGTGGGCCCGAATCCAAGGGTCGTAGGCGGCAATCGGCATCAGCGCAAACTCGAAGGGCCCGAACGAACGAACATCCGCGAAAGCCGACGTCATCGCCGTGTCCCCGCCAAAGAGCACCGCCTTGCCCTCGCGTGCCAGCAGGTAGCCGTTGTACCCGCGGTTGCGGTCGCTCGGCCATCGGCGCCCCCAGTGGTTCACGGCAAACGCCCGAATCCGGAGTTCGCCGAGATCGTTGCGGAACACAACCTCGTCGCCCCAGCCGAGCTCGTGCGCCTCCCGCAGCGGCGTGTCCGCCAGCAGATCGGCCGTCTCCTTGGCCGTGACGACCATCCCGGGCGGGCGCAGCCGGCCCAGCGAAGGAATATCCAAATGGTCCATGTGGGCGTGCGAGAGAAGGACTACATCGATCGGCGGCAGTTCCGCCGGGTTCAATGCCGGGGCAATGCGCCGCTTGGGACCGAGTGTGGCCAGGCCCAGATCGATCCCCACCCGCCGGCTGAAAACCGGGTCCGTCAGAATCCGGATCCCGTAGAAATCGATCAGTGCGGTGGCATGCCCGAGCCAGCAGACGGTGATGGCGTTGCGCGGCCAACGGGCCGGTTCCGGACGCGCAAACGCCGGCCTCACGCGGCGGGTCGTATCGCGTGCCAGTTCGCGCAGCCACCGCGCCGTCCGGGATCGGGAAGTGGCCGTCCACGTCCCGGCGGCACCAGCCGCCGTCGCCAGCAGCACTCCACCCCACCCGAGGAACTTGCGCCGAGTCACCGTCATGCTGGGCACAGTGCCCCGGCTGCAGACAAAGTCAAGTGGGCTTGACCCCTCAGGGCATGGGGGCCTATAAGGCAAGCCGATCGGCGCCACCGACATCAGGCTCCTCGACTATGAAGGCCAAAAAACCCCAATCCATCAGCCCCACCGGTGAAGTGTTCCCCCTCCCCACGCCCCGAGACGATGCGCGCGAGCTGGCCCGGCTCCGGCGGCTGGCGGACCGCCAGCGCAAGGCCGGCCGCGAAGTGGTGGTCGTCGTCGGCCTGGGGTTCGTCGGGGCCGTCATGGCCGCCGTGGTCGCCGACGCGCGGGACCGCAAGACGGGCAAACCGACCAAGTTTGTGATCGGCATGCAGCGGCCGAGCCCGCGCAGTTACTGGAAGATCCCCCTCCTCAACCGGGGCGTCTCGCCGATCAAGGCGGAGGATCCCGAGGTCGAGGTGATGATCCGCCGCTGCGTCTGCGAAACCCGGACCCTCGTGGCTACCCACACCGAACAGGCGCTCGAATTGGCGGACGTCGTCGTCGTCGACGTCCAATGCGATTACCTCAAGGAATCGCTCGGAAACGTCCGGACGGGTTCGGCCGACATGGAGGCCCTCGAGGCCTCGATCGCCACCATCGCCGAACATATCCGGCCGGAGGCGCTCGTCCTCATCGAAACCACCGTGGCTCCGGGCACGACGGAACAGGTCGCCTACCCGATCATGAAGAAGGTCTTCGAGCGCCGGGGCCTCTCCGCCGAACCTCTCCTGGCCCACAGCTACGAACGCGTCATGCCCGGCCGCAATTACGTGGCGTCGATCCGCGATTTCTGGCGCGTCTGCAGCGGCATCAACCCCGTCGCCCGCGATCGCGTCGTCCGGTTCCTTAACGACGTCCTCAATACCGAGAAATACCCCCTCACCGTGCTCGACCGGCCCATCGAGTCGGAGACCGCCAAGATCGTCGAGAACAGCTATCGGGCCACAATCCTCGCCTTCCTCGACGAGTGGTCGCTCTTCGCCGAACGCAACGGGGTCGATCTCAAAAAGGTGATCGAAGCCATCCGCGTCCGCCCCACCCACTCGAACCTCATCTTCCCCGGACCAGGCATCGGGGGCTACTGTCTGCCCAAGGACGGCGGTTTGGGCCTCTGGGCCTACAAACACATCTTCGGCTGGGAAGACGACATCTTCCGCATCACGCCGGTCGCCATCGACATCAATGACACGCGCTCGTTGCACGCCCCCCAATTGGTCCGGGATGCCCTGCGCAACATGGGCAAGCCGCTCGCCGCCGCCGAGGTCTTGATCCTGGGCGCCGCCTACCGCGAGGATGTCGGCGACACCCGCTACAGCGGCTCGGAGGTCGTGGTGCGCAAGCTCGCCGAGATGGGCGCCGAGGTGAAGGTCCACGATCCCTACGTCGAGCATTGGTGGGAACTCGAAGCCCAGGACACCTATCCCCACCCGGGCTACAGCCTGAAGCGCTTCTTCCACCGACAGGAGGGGCTCCGGAACCTCCGCATCGAGCAGAACCTCGAGCCCGCCCTCAAGGGCGTTGACGCCGTCGTCCTCGCCGTCCGCCACCAGCAGTACCTCACGCTGGATCCGGACGAGGTGTTCCGCGCCGTGGGCAGGCCGTTCGCCCTCGTCGACTGCTTCTGCATCCTCAACGACGACCAGATCCGCCGCTACCTCGAGCTCGGCTGCGAAGTCAAAGGCATGGGCCGCGGCCACATCAAGCGCATCAAAGACAGCCTGGCCGCAGCCCAGCCCCGGACCCGGCCGTGAGAGGATCGACGGTGAATGCGACCGGACGACGAGAAGGCCATCCGCGCAATCTGGGCGTCCCATTCGAGGCCCGCTCTTGCACGGTGACCTGAGCGAGCCAGCGTCTCCTTTTATCATGAAAAGCACCCGCCGCTCCTTCCTGGCTGCCACAGCCTCCGCCATGGCCGCCGCACCGGCCTTGAGCCTCCGCGCCCACAGCGCCGAACCGATTCCCGGATTCGACCAGACGAAGACCGATTACGATCCAACGAAGGCCTGGAAACCGTTCAGCGACCGCAAGATCAGGGTCGGACTGGTCGGCTACGGGCTCTGCAAATTCTCGGCCGCCTTTGAATTTCAAAACCACCCCAACGTCGAGGTCGTGGCGGTGAGCGACCTGTTCCCCGACCGCTGCGCCGCCCTGGCCCAACACGTCAAATGCCCGAAGACCTATCCTTCGCTCGAGGAGATGGTCAAGGACGACACCATCGAGGCCGTCTTCGTGGCCACAGACGCGCCGTCCCACGCCCGTCACTGCATCGAGGTCCTCAACCACGGCAAACATGTCTGCACCGCCGTGCCCGCCTTCCGCGGCGACATTGACGATGCGGAAAAGCTGCTGGCGTGTGTTCGGAAGAACCGCGGCCTGGTGTATGCCATGTTCGAAACGTCCGTCTTCCACGACGACTTGTACGCCATGGAGAAGCTCTACAAGGCGGATGTCTTCGGCCGCATCGTCTATGCCGAAGGGGAATACTGCCATCCGCACTCCCTGGGGACGCCGTCACTGGACTCGTACAAGGACTGGCGCAAGAAAGGCTGTCCCATGTGGTATCCGACCCACGCGACGGCCTACTACGTCGGAGTCACGCACGGCAGTTTTCTCCAGGTCAGCTGCCAGGGAACGCCCCTGTTCGACAAGACTCAACGCCAGCCCAATGCCATCGGCAACCTCTTCAATTCCGAAGTCGGCTTGTTCCGAACCCGCGAAGGCGGCCTGTGCCGCATCATCATCTGCGGCTCCCAAGGCGAGTACCTGGAAGCGGGCCGCCTGCGGGGCGAGTATGCCGGCTACGACTGGCATAATGGACGCGCCGACGGTTTCGTCGGCGATGCGGCCGGAAGAGAGCGTCTCAAGCAGGCGCTCGCCAGCGGCGTGCAGACCAGGAAACACGCCCTGCCGCCCGGCGTCGCCGCGGGCGGCCACGGCGGATCTCACGGCTACCTCGCGGACGATTTCATCGACGCCATCCTCCGCAACCGCAGGCCCGCGGTCGATGTGATCGACGCGTTGAACATGACCGTTCCCGGCTACTACGCCCACCGGTCCGCCATGAAGGACGGTGAAACCCTGAAGATCCCGCAGTACGCCCTGTAGCGAAGCGCGGGACGGAGGGTGGAGAGGTGTGGCACGGTCTTCATGGGCCCGCGGACTTGATCGGGTCTGAGTCGCGCCTCCCCAGGTGTCGATTGGCGGCCTCGTTGTCGATGAACCGCTCGCACTGGGGGTCCCAGGCGAGCTTCTGCCCGAGCCGGATGGCAATCAGGCCCAGATGACACATCGTGTTGGTCCGATGACCCACCTCGGCCGGAATCAGCGTCGGCGTGCGGCGGCGAACCGACCGGATGAAATCCACCTTCTCGTTCAACAGCGGCAGCCGCAGGTCGTTGGGCCCGAACGGTTCGTCGAGGATCGCTTGCGGCCCCGCGCTCACCCCCCGGTTCCACACCGCCTCGATCCAGCCGTCGTCCCCCTCGAACCGAACCGCCGGCCGCCCCGTCATCCGATACTCCAGCCGGACCCCATCCGCATACTCGTAGCTCACCGCAAAGCTCCCGAGAACATCCGATAGCCCGCCCGACGGGTGAAACTCGCCACGCCCCTCCACCGCAACCGGCCCCGTCAACTCGCTGTTGTGTCCCCATTGGACAATGTCCAGCAAGTGAGTGCCCCAGTTCCCAATAATCCCGTCGCAGTAGTCCTGAATGATCATCCACCCCGGGCGCGCCGACAGATTCTGCCGGGTATGCACACGCTTCTCCGTGTACGGAGCCGGAGGCGCCGATCCCAGCCAGCGCGCGTAATCGAGCTCCTCCGGCACGGGCATGGCCGGCTGTGCCGGAACTGGATCGGCCTCCTTCGGAACCTCGGCAATCACGCGTCGCACCCGCCCGATCCGGCCGTTCCGCACACACTCGCAGAGCTTGCGGAAATCCCCTGAGAACCGCACCTCGGTGTCGGTCCGAAAGACCCGGTTGTATCGCGCCATCGCGTCGCTGATCGCCCGGCCCTGGGTGACCGAAAGGGAAATCGGTTTCTCGAGCGCGACATCCTTGCCGGCACGCGCGGCCTCGATGGCCATGGCCGCGTGCCAGTGGTCCGGCGTCGAGATCATCACCGCATCGACGTCCCCCCGGGCCAGGACCTCGCGATAATCCGCGGTGACCTGACACCCGCGGTACGAGCCGCCGGGAACCTTCGCAGCGTAGTATTCCTCGACCCGCTTCCGCCCTTGCTCCACCCGCCAGGCGTCAACGTCGCACACCGCCACAACCTGCGTCTCCGGCGACGCGAGAAAAGGCAGCAGGTTCGCGTGATAGGCCTGCCGGCCCATCCCGATCATGCCGATGGCAATCCGTTCGCTCGGCGCGACGCGCTCGCTCGCCTTCAGCACGCCGACGGGAAAGACGTTCAACCCCGCCCAGGCCGTAGCACCGGCCCGGACCGTCGCGCGCAAAAAGCTCCGACGCCTGATTGGTTTCATTGGTTTCCTGTCCACAAGTGAACTCCGGTCTTGCTGGCTGATCCCGACGGCATGCTGGCCGCGTCGTTGAAGATCCGCAAGAGTTCAGGTGCCCATTCGCTCCAAACCCTAGCGAGGCGCCGCCTCAGACCGATGCCGCATCCAGTCCCGAGCAACGGTGCCGCAAACAAGGTGACAGACTCATTGTCTCCACACATGTTTCACAGGTCGAGGGCCCCACGCCTTCTCCCAGACTGCGTTGGGAACATGGGGTTCGCCTGCGGTGAACAGCAGTTCGCGAACGCCCATCGCTGCATCGAGTCGGCGCGCCGGCCTGCCCTCTCCTCTGAGCGCCGTTCAGGGCCAGAACCCACCCGCAGCCGCTGGCAGGCGTTCGTGCCACAGGCGTCAGACGAGGATTGGGGATGTTCCATAGGACTTGAACCCGCGCCCCGTTTGCTGAATCCTCGAGCATGAACGTGTTCTTCCCCACTCTCCTGGGAACGCTCGTCGCCTGCCTGGTCATCCTGCCCGCCGCCAACGCCGCAGCCGGAGACCAACCAACGGCAACCGCCGCCTCGAAAAATGCCTTCTTCCCGTTCTGCATCGATTGGCACGACGCCAAGAAGCGCGACTTCGAGCAGCAGGCCCAAATGCTCAAGGAACTCGGCTACGACGGCGTCGGCCACATCTGGCTGGACAAAGTCGACGAACGCCTCAAGACCCTTGATGCGGCGGGGTTGCGGCTGTTCCAGATCACGATGACCGTCGAGGTCGGCCCCGACAAGACCCCCTATGACCCGCGGTTCAAGGATGTCCTCGACCTCATCAAAGGTCGCCGCGTCCAGTTCGATCTCCTCGTCAATGGCATGAAGCCCTCGGATCCGTCCGTCGACCCTCATGCGGTCACGATCTTGCGCGAGATGTCCGATCTCGCCCGGGACTCGGGGGCGCAGTTGCTGCTCTATCCCCACCAGGGTTCCTGGATCGAACGGATCGAAGACTCGATCCGCGTCGCCGACAAGGTCGACCGCCCGAACGTCGGCGTGATGTTCAACCTCTGCCACTGGCTGCGCGTCGACACCCAGCGCGATTACGAACCGCTCCTCAAGCGCGCGTTGCCCAGGCTCTGGGCGGTCTCGATCAACGGTGCCGACCGCCACGACGACAAACCCGGCTGGGAACGCTACATCCAGCCGCTCGACCGGGGCGACTTCGACCTCGCCGGCTTTCTCCGCACGCTGCGGCGCCTCGGCTACACGGGGCCGATCGGCCTCCAATGCTACGGCATCGGCGGCGACGCCCGCGAACATCTCGCAAGGTCCATGGACGCCTGGCGCCGCTTGAACCGCGGCCTCGAGACCCCACGGTAGCCGGCAACCCGTTCCCCACCATTAGTCAGGCGCGCCTCAGACCGATGAAACACCCAGTCCAAAGGAACCGTGGAGGGCAGCAGGGCACCCTGCCTCCGCGCCTCGCTCATCTGGAGTCCTCGACTGAAGGTGGGGAGGCTTGGAACGGCAGGGACCAAACTTGATCTGTTGACCCCATATTCCACAAGTCGAGGACTCTAGAAAGGCAAGGGCATCATGCGCATCAGTGTTCCCAGGGAGATCATGGCGAATGAACGCCGCGTGGCCGCCACCCCGGAGACTGTGGCGAAACTCGTCGAGCGAGGCCACCAGGTGCTGGTCGAGTCCGGCGCCGGCACGGGCATCTACGTCCAGGACGATCCGTACCGCAAGGCGGGCGCCACCGTGACCGCCGACACCCGGCAGGTGTTCGATCAGGCCGACCTCGTCATCAAGGTCAAGCAGCCCGGGCTCAACCCGACGCTCGGCCAACACGAGGTCGACCTCATGCGGGAGGGATCGGTCCTGGTCACCTTCCTCCATCCGGCGTCCCCGACCAGCCAGCCGATCGTCCGGCGTCTGGCCGAACGCCGCATCACGGCGTTCACCATGGACAGCATCCCGCGAACGTCCCGCGCCCAGCGGATGGACGCGCTGACCTCGATGAGCACGATCACCGGATACAAAGCCGTCCTGATGGCGGCGTCACGGCTGCCGATCTTCGTGCCCATGATGGGGACGGCCATCGGCATGCTCAAACCCGCCAAGTTCCTCGTCGTCGGCTGCGGCGTCGTCGGCTTGCAGGCCGTCGCCACCGCCAAACGCCTCGGCGGCGTCACCACCGGCTTCGACATCCGGACCGAGGCCCGCGAGGAAACCCGGAGCCTCGGGGCCAAGATCGGAGGCTTCGACATGCCGACAGAGCTGGCCCACGGCGCCGGCGGCTACGCCCGCGCCCTCCCGGCGGAATGGCTCGAGAAGGAACGATCTGCTCTCACCCCCCTGGTCGAGGACTCCGATGCCGTGATCCTCAGCGCGCTCGTGCCGGGCGAACTCGCCCCCGTGCTCGTCACCGAGGCCATGATCGCCCGCATGCGGCCCGGGTCGGTCGTGATCGACGTCGCCATCGACCAGGGCGGCAATTGCGCCGCCACACGGCCCGGACAGGAGATCACCCTGCACGACGTCATCCTCAGCGGCGTCCAGAACATCCCCGGCAGCGTGGCCGTGCATTCCACCTTCCTTTACGCCAATAACATGCTCCATTTCCTCGACAACCTCATCGAGGACAAGTCCGGCCGGATCCGCTGGAACGACGAGATCGTCCAGGCAACCCTGATCACGCGCGACGGCCAGATCGTCCACCAGGGCACCCTCAAGGCGATGCAGGCCCAGGCCTAGCGAGGCGCGCCTATGGGAACCGATCTTCTGGTGTTGCTCGGCACCTTTGCTGCGGCGTTGGCCGTGGGTTATCTCCTCATCTCGAAAGTCCCGCCCCTGCTCCACACGCCGCTCATGTCGATGACCAACGCGGTCTCTGCCGTGACCCTCCTCGGCGCCTTGCTGATCTTCAAGGAGACCGGCGATCCCGAGCCCGGCGCCGCCGCACTCGCCTTGGTCGGCGGCATCGCCATCGCCACCGCGGTCTTTAACGTGGTGGGCGGATTCGCCATCACCGATCGCATGCTCAAGCTCTTCCGGAAGCACCGGTAGCCCCTTGAGACGAATTCATCATGGACAACGCCGGGCCCATCCTGATCGACCTCGTGGTCGTAGTCCTGTTCATGGCGGGCTTTGCCCAGTTCCGCCAACCCCAGGGCGCACGGCGCGGCAACCTCACGGCCGCAGTCGCCCTCGCCCTCGCCACCGCCCTCGTCCTGCTCCGGGATCCGGTCCGCGGTTGGGGCGTCATCCTCGCTGCCATCGTCCTGGGCGGCGGGTTGGGCTGGACCGTGGCGGCGCGAGTCACGATGGTCCAAATCCCCGCCATGGTCGCTTTCCAGCACGGCGCGGGCGGTGTGGCCGCGTTTCTGGTGTCGGCCGTCGAGTTGACCCGCGAACCCCTCGCCGGCCTGAGCGTCGCTAAGGGGTCCGGGTTGCTCGGACTCATCCTCGGCGCCGCCACCTTCACGGGCAGCCTGATCGCCGGCGGCAAACTGCTGGGCACAATCCGTGGCACCCCAATCCTGCTGCCTCGCCATGGCCTGCTCACCCTCGTCGTCCTCGTGGCCACCGCGGTTCTTGCGGGCACGATCGGCTTCGGCGGACCCGAGGCCGTCCTCGAGGGCGCCATCGCCCTGATCGTCGTGTCCATGGGATTGGGGCTCGTCGTCGCTCTCCGTATCGGGGGCGCTGACATGCCGGTCCTGATCTCGTTCCTCAATGCCGCTTCCGGACTGGCCGCGGCCTTCTGCGGGATCATCATCCAAAACCGCCTGCTGGTCGTCTGCGGCGCGGTCGTTGCCGCGTCCGGCAGCATCCTGACCCAGATCATGTGCAAGGCCATGAACCGCCACCTGGCCAGTGTGTTCCTCGGGTTCGGTCCCGCTGCCTCGACCCGCAGTTGGCTCCCGGTCGAACCCCCGGTCGCAGCCCCACCCTCCGGACCCGAGCCCGTCGCGCCCGCCCCGCCCGTGTCACCGCCCGCGCCAGGCCCGGCGATGCGAGCCACAGCGCCAGCCCCGACCATCGAGCCCGCCATGCCTCCACAGCCCCCTGCCGATCCGCTCTCCGCCGCCATCGCCCTCGCCCGCGATGCCAAGAGCGTCATCATCGTGCCCGGGTATGGCATGGCGCTTGCCCAAGCCCAGTTCCGGGTCGTGCAACTGGCCAAACGGCTCGAGTCGCACGGCGCGCGCGTGTTGTTCGCCATCCACCCCGTGGCCGGCCGCATGCCCGGCCACATGAACGTGCTGCTGGCCGAGGCCGACGTCTCCTACGATCAGTTGATCGAGTTGGACGACGCAAACCCGCGGTTCCCGGAAACCGACCTTGCGCTGGTCGTGGGAGCCTGCGACGTCGTCAACCCCGCCGCCGTCCTCACCGAGGGAACGCCCATCTCCGGCATGCCCATCCTCAACGTGCACGAAGCGCGCCATGTGCTCGTCTGCAACCTCGATGCCCGCCCCGGCTACTCGGGCGTCGACAACCTCCTCTACTCCCGGCCCAACGTCCTCCCCCTGTTCGCCGACGCCCGACAAACCCTGGAGAAGATCCTCGACGGCCTGGGGGAGTGAACGCCCGCCGCAGGGGCATCGTCCCTCGAGTCCCATGGGCACGCCATCGCACCAACCAACCGCGCCGCGCGGACGCGGGTCCGCGGACAATCCGCCCAACCGCTTCGAGCACACCCACCGCGAGCGGGATGAGGCCATGGACCCCGCCGAGGAATCCTCGCCCCGGACCCAGTTCCTGGTCGACCACAGCGAGTCAGTCCTCACGCACAACGAAAGCCCGGACATCCCGTTTCGATTCAGCCTCAATCCCTACCGCGGCTGCGAACACGGCTGCGCCTATTGTTACGCCAGGCCCTATCACGAGTACCTCGGGTTCTCGGCCGGCCTCGACTTCGAGACACGCATCCTGGTCAAGGAGAACGCCCCGGAGTTGCTGCGCCACGAGCTCGCCTCGCGTGCCTGGCAACCGCAACCCCTGGCCCTCTGCGGCGTCACCGACCCCTACCAACCCGTCGAACGCCAGTTGCAGTTGACCCGCCGCTGCCTCGCCGTCCTCGCCGAGTGCCGCAACCCCGTCAGCATCGTCACCAAAAACCGCCTCGTCGCCCGCGACATCGATCTGCTCACCGAACTCGCCCGACACCACGCCGCCGAGGTCAATCTCTCGATCACCACGCTGGACCGTGACCTGGCCCGACGACTCGAACCCCGCACCTCACCGCCCGCCGCGCGCCTCGAAACCCTCGCCGCCCTCGCCCGCGCCGGTGTGCCTGCCGGCGTCCTCATCGCCCCGGTCATCCCCGGCCTGACCGATCACGAAATCCCGGCCCTCTTGAAAGCATCGGCCACCGCCGGCGCCCGCTGGGCCGCCATGGCCATGCTGCGCCTGCCCCTCGCCGTCGGCCCCCTTTTCGAAGCCTGGCTCGACCGCGAAGAGCCCCTCAGAAAACAGAAGATCCTGGCCGGCATCCGGTCCGTCCGGGACGGCCAGCTCGATGATTCGCGCTTTGGTGCCCGCATGACCGGCCAGGGTGAGCACGCCCGCCAGATCGCCGCCCTCTTCACCGCCGCCCGCCGCCGAGCCCGGCTCGACGATTCAAGCCCCGCGCTTTCGTCCGCGGCATTCCGCCGGCCCCCCGGACGCCAACTCGAATTGCTCTGAACCCACAAGCCTCATGGATGCACTACACGCGCCCCTCACCCCGGCCCTCTCCCGCCCGGCGGGAGAGGGTGGCACGAAGCGACGGGGAGGGTGTCCTGCATCCCGGTGACTCCTGCCTATGCACCTTCCCACCGCCCACCGTGTCCGTGCTGCTGCCCTTTGTTCCCTGCTGTCCGCAGTCCAATCCGTGGGTTGGGCTGCCTGCTGCCTGCTCTGGCTGCTGACCCGGGCCCTCAGCGCCGGCGAAACCGCACCCGGCCGTCCCCTCGATTACGCCCTGGTCATCACCGGCGGCGAGTTGCTCGAAGGCATCTACGCCGATGCCCACACCCCTTTCATCACCCGCACCCTGCGCCCCCTCGGCGCCCGGTGTGTCCTCTCCCTCGTCGTTGATGATCACCCCGCAGCGATCAAGACCGCCCTGCGCAACGCCGCCGCCCAGGCCCCCATCGTCATCGTCACCGGCGGCCTCGGCCCCACTCCCAACGACGTCACCCGCGAGACCCTCGCCGAGTATACCAGCATCCCCCTCACCGAGGCGGAACCTCTGGTCCGCGACCTCGAACGCCGCTCGGGACAGACCGGAGCCTCCCTCCCACCCAATCTCCGCCGCCAGGCGCTCGTACCCTCCCGCGGCGGTTACCTGCCCAACGCCCACGGCACCGCCGCCGGCCTTTACTTCGAAACCGACCACGGCCTCATCATCGCCCTCCCCGGACCGCCCCGCGAACTGCAGCCGATGGTCCGCGATGCGCTCATTCCCCTGCTCCGCCAGCGGTTCGGACTCCACGGCGCCGGCTGCGCCCTCACGCTCCGGTTCGTCGGCGCCGGCCAATCCCTCATCGACCAGACGCTCAAAGACCATGTCCCCGCCCTCGACGGCGTTGTCATCACCTCGCTCTTCGAGGGCAGCCGTGTGGACTTCACGTTCACCCTGCCCGAGGATACCCCCGCCGCACGCGCCCGACTGGCGCAGATCGAGCGCGACCTGAAACCCCACCTCGGCGACTGCCTCTACGCCGACGACGGCGCCTCGCTCGAAGAGGTCGTCTGGCGCCAGTTGACAGCGCGCTCGGGCTCGCTGGTCGTGCTCGAAGTCGCCTCCGGCGGCCATGTCGCCGCCGCCCTCGCCGCCGCCAGGACCGCACCCGCCTCCTGGGCCGGCACCCTCGCCGCCCCCACGGAAGAAGCCCTCGCCCGTCTCTTGAACACCGGCCTTCCCGACGCGAGCACCGCGGATCAGCGACGCGAAGCGCTCGCGCTCGCCGCGATCCGGAGCACTGGCAGCGCCTGGGCCCTGCTCGTCGGAGCGGCCGAACCCCGCCCCGACGGACGCATGGCCTGCCCCATCCTCCTCCGCACCCCCGACCAACGCTGGATCGCCGGGTCCCTCCCCCTCGGCGCCTCGAGCGAGATCAACCGCCCCGCTTCAGTCACCCCCATCCTCGATTGGGTCCGCCGCCAGACCCGGTGAGACGGTGCGTCAGTGCGTCAGTGCGCCAGTGCGCCAGTGCGACGGTGCGTCGCGGCGAAGTCTTCACCGGGACGGTCAGCGCCCCAGTCTTTCCCTCGCCCCGCGACGAAGGAGCGGGGAGAGGGACCCAGGGAGAGGGGACCGATATTTCACAAGCTCCGCGGCCCGCCTACCCGGCCCGGATCCCCGCCCAACGCCTGAGGCTCGAACGTGGGCCATTGGATCCTGGTGGGTTTTGGCCTTGATCGGCGCGTGCGGTGTCGGCTCCGGGGAGCGAGGCGCGGGAGAGAGGGTCTGAAGAGGCAGGAAGGCTGCATGGGATCGCGGACTTCGTTAGGTCTGAGGCGGCGCCTCGCTCGCAGGTTGCCTTCCGCACCCGCCCCCGCTATACGGAGTGCGGACACCGACTCGATCCTGTCATGAACATCTCCCCCTTCATCCCCATCCACCGGCCGCTTCTCTCGTTGGCGGCGATGATCGCCGCCGCGTTCTTCCACGGTCCGAGCGACGCGCTCGCAGCCGAAACGATTCGACCCCGGCGCATCGTCGTCTCCTCCCCCGCCACGGCCCGGGAACAGCTGGCAGCGCGCGAACTCCGTCGCTACGCCTACGTGCGCACAGGCCGGCTCCTGCCGATCACCGACCAGGCATCGATCCGGAACGCCATCGTCGTCGGTCACAAGGGCTCGCCCGCGGTGCAGGCCGCCGCCGGCGACACCTTCGAATCCGCCCTGGCATCACTTGAGCCTCAGGAGTATTGGCTCAAGACCGTCCGGGAAAAGGACGGCTCCGTCCTGCTGGTGACGGGGGGCGATGACGTGGCCGTGCTCTACGCGGCGTATCGGCTGGCGGAACACCTCGGGGCGCGATTCTACCTGCACGGCGATGTCCTGCCCGACGCCTTGACCCAACTCGCCTTGCCTCCTCTGGATGAGAGGGTGAAACCCCTGTTCAATCTCCGCGGCATCCAGCCCTTTCACGATTTCCCCGAAGGCCCCGACTGGTGGAACCGCGACGATTACCGCGCCATCCTCTCGCAGTTGCCCAAGCTCCGGATGAACTTCTTCGGCCTCCACACCTACCCCGAAGCCGCCCCCTGCGCGGAACCGACCGTCTGGATCGGCCCCGCCGCGGAGATCGGCTCGGACGGCCGCGTGCAAGCCAGTTACCCCTCGAGCTATCAGAACACCTTGCGCGGCAATTGGGGTTATGCAGCCAGAAAAACAGGGGATTACGCCTGCGGCGCATCCCAGCTCTTCGAGCGCGATGACTTCGGCGCCGAGGTGATGTGGGGTTACATGCCGCAACCGGCGACGCCCGAGGCCTGCAACGAGGTGTTCGATCGCACCGCCCTCCTCTTGCGCGACGCGTTCGAACACGCCCGCCTCCTGGGCGTCAAGACCTGCGCCGGCACCGAGACCCCGCTCACCGTCCCCAAGGCGCTCCAGGAACGACTCAGGGCGCAAGGCAAGAACCCCGCCGATCCCGCCGTGCTCAAAGAACTCTACGCCGGCATCTTCCGTCGCATCCTCCAGGCCTACCCGCTCGATTACTACTGGTTCTGGACACCGGAAGGCTGGACCTGGGAAGGCACCAAGGACGAGCAGGTCAAGCGCACCCTCGACGACTTGCTGACCGGTATCGCCGCCGCCAAGGACGTCGGCGTGCCATTCCAGCTCGCCACCTGCGGATGGGTCCTCGGCCCTACCCGGGACCGCGCCTTGTTCGACAAGACCCTGCCCAAGGAAATCGCCGTCAGTTGCATCAACCGCGAGGTCGGCAAAACGCCCGTCGACAAAGGCTTCGCCGAGGTCCAGGGCCGGGGCAAGTGGGCCATCCCCTGGCTCGAAGACGATCCGGCGCTCACCTCCCCCCAGCTCTGGGTCGGCCGAATGCGCCGCGATGCCGCGGACGCCCGACGCTACGGCTGCAACGGCTTGATGGGCATCCACTGGCGCACCCGCGTGCTGGGCCCGGCCGTCTCCGCCCTCGCCCAAGCCGCCTGGACCCAGAACCCGTGGAACACGCCCGCCCTGAGCCCCGTCGAAGGGCCCGCCCTGAGCCCCGTCGAAGGGCCCGAAGGCGGCGCGGTCGCCGACTTCCCCAATAACCCGATCGCCGATACCGAAGAGGACCGCGTCTATCAAACCGTCCGGTATAACGTCACGGCCTATCGCCTCAAAGTGCCGAACGGATCCTACACCGTGAGGCTTATGCTCTGTGAACCGCATTACGACGCCGCCGACCGGCGCGTCTTCCACGTCCAGGTCCAGGGCCGGCGCACCGAGACCCTCCTCGATATCTTCGGACGCGTCGGCAAAAACCGCGCTCTCGACCTCACCTACCCCAACACGACCGTGACCAACGGCTGGCTCCACATCGAGTTCGTCCCCGTAGTCGAATTCCCCAGCATCGCCGGCCTCGTCGTCGAAGGCGCCGGCCAAGCCCGCAAGATCGACTGCGGCGGCGCGGGCGCCGGCGCGTTCGTCGCCGATTGGCCCGTGAAACCCGTGACCCCAACCTACCCTTCAACCGCGGATTTTTACCTCGATTGGGCGCTGCATCACTTCGGACCAGAGGCGGGCACACCGGCGGCAGCCCTCTTCCAGAAGATCGACGGCAACCTGCCCCGGCCCTCCGACTGGGTGGACGGCCCCGGTGGCATCCGGCCCGATCCGCGGCCCTGGGACCAGGTCGCCAACGAATACGCCTTCGTCGAGGAACTGGCGGCCCTGCAACCCCAGGTGCGGGGCCCGGGCAACCGCGAGCGCTTCGACTGGTGGCTTGATACCTTCCGCTGCCACCGCGCCATGGGCCGGGTCAACTGCCTCTGGGCCCGCTACAACGAGACCCTGAAAACCGTCAACGCCGAATCCGACCCGACCCGGAAGGCGGCCCTCGCCCGCAACACGGCGTTGCCAATCCGCCGCCAGCTCGTGGCCGCAGCCACCGAGATGTACCGCTACCTGCTCGCCACCGTCAGCAATCCCGGCGAGCTCGGCACCGTCATGAACTTCGAGGCGCACAACTTCCCCGGCCTCCTCAACCGCCCCGGGGAAGAACTCGCGAAGCTGCTCGGTGAGCCGTTGCCGGCAGATGCCCAGTTGCCCAGCACCTACACCGGCCCCACCCGCGTCATCGTGCCCACCGTCCGCACCAGCGTCGCCGCCGGTGAGCCGCTCGATCTCAAGGTCCTCATCCTCGCCACCACCACGCCCCGGGACGCCGCCCTGCACTGGCGCACCATGGGCCAGGGCCGGTTCCACACTCTCCCCTTGTCACACCGCGCGCGGGGTGTCCACACCGTCCGACTCGACGCCCGGGCCGCCGACGTCGATGCCTTCGAGTACTACGTCGAAGTCATCCCCGCCAGCGGTCCCGCCGTCCGCTTCCCCGCCACCGCCCCCCAGCTCAACCAGACCGTCGTCGTGGCACCACGGTGACAGGGAGCGTACCTCCCCGGAGCCGACACCCCACGCGCCTTCAAGGCGAGAACCTACCAGGAGCCGATGGCGACCGATCGCGCCGCACGCGTTCGGCGGGGATCCGGGCGTGCGCAGGGTGGATTGACTTGTCACAGTGTCACAGTTACTGTGTTTATGTGAGAAACATCACGCTGAGCATTGACGACGAGCTCTACGAGCAGTCCCGGATCATCGCCGCCCAGCGCAAATCGACCGTCTCCGGCCTCGTTCGCGATTACCTGCGGAGCCTGTCGCAAGCGGAGCAACGCCGCGAGCAGGCCCGCCGCGAGATCCGGGCGATGATCGGCCGCTTCGGAGGCAAGGTGGGCCGGATGCCCTCGCGCGAGGAACGCCATGCCCGCCGCTGACGTTTTCCTCGACAGCAACGTCCTGCTCCACGCGTTATCGGATGCGCCGCAGGAACGGGCGAAGCGCGATCGTGCCGCGGCGGTGATCGCCACCGCGAACTTCGGCACCTCCTACCAGGTCCTTATGGAGACCTGGGTCGTGGCCACCCGGCAGATGGCACGTCCCGTGTCGCCCGTGAAAGTCGCGGCGTTCCTGGAACAGATCCTGGCGTTCCCCTGCATCGCTGGCACGGCCGGACTCTATCGCCAGGCGGTTCGACTGGCCACCCGCTATCGCATCCACCCCTACGATGCGGCCATTCTCGCCGCGGCGCGCGAGCTGGGGGCCCGGCACGTGCTGTCCGAAGACTTCAACCACGGGCAGACCTACGACGGCGTCCAAGTCCTCAATCCGTTTCGTTCAGCGGATTGAGGCACCACGCGCGGGGTGTCCACACCGCCCGACTCGACGCCCAGGCCGCCGACGTCGATGCCTTCGAGTACTACGTCGAAGGCATCCCCGCCAGCGGTCCCGCCGTCCGCTTCCCGTCAGCGCCCCCCCCGCTCAACCAGACCGTCGTCGTAGCCCAGCGGTGAGGGCAGGGGGCGGACAAGGTCACAACAGCGACTCGAGTAACTCGATGGCCTCAACAACTAATGGATATACCAGAGCTTGAGCATCACACGCCGTGATGTAGTCATCGGGATCGGGGGCGCCCTCTTTCGCGCAGCCATCCAAACGCTTCAGCACGTCGTTCTCGAGCTTGTTCGCCAGCGCACCAAAGCTGCTCTTCTCGAGCATCGCCAGCCCGACATTCACCTGTTGCGTCAAGCCTCCCTTCAAGTTGTCGTTCTTGAGGGCCTCGCCCGGCAAGCCATTAATCCGCCGCATCACCTCGATCAGAATCTCGGCAATCCGATCTTGCCGGCTGATCACCTCGATGCTCACATTGCAGGGATCGCTGCTGATGAGACCGTCATGGACCACCAGGCTAACCACATACGTCCCCACCGCGTCAGGCACGAAGCTCGTCTGCGCCGCCGTCGGCGACGACAAGAGACATCCGCTGCCGGCCGGTGCGGTGACCACACTCCAAAGGAAAGTCAGCGGTTCGCCATTCGCATCGGAACTCCCGCTGCCATCCACGTACACCGTTTGCCCCACCACGCCAGCCTGGTTGCCACCCGCCCGAGCTACCGGCTTCACATTCGCAAACGTCACCGTCACAGCATCGGGCTGGCTGATGTCGCCAAACGCGTCGATGACCGTCAGGCTCACCACGTAATCCCCATAGACATCCGCCACAAACGTCGGTGTGCCCGAGACTTCATCGTCGAGCACGGCCGTGCTCCCAGCCGGCTTTTGCACGAGCACCCATTCATACGTAAGCGAATCGCCATCGTCGTCGTAGCTCCTCGTACCGTCCAGTTGAACCGGCGTCTGCAGCACCAGCAGCGCCTGATCCGGCCCCGCGTCAGCCACCGGCGCCGTGTTCACCGTGCTAATCACCACGGTGTCCGCCTCGCTCGCCTGACCCAGACTGTCGAGAACGATCAAAGATACAACATAATCCCCGAGCACATCCGGCACGAGGCCGGGCGTCACGGAGGCCGCGTCCGTCAACGCCACCGCGCTGCCCGCCGGCATGGACACGATTTGCCACGCGTACGTCAACGGGTAACTCCCATCTGGATCAGAGCTGCCACTGCCGTTTAAGCTGACCTGATCGCCACGTCTCACCGACTGGTCGGCTCCCGCATCGGCCACAGGAAGACGATTCAGGCTTACCAAGTTGGCCCGAACCCTGCCCACGCCGGTTTCGTCAAGCCGCGTGACCGTCACCAGGAAGCCGTCCCCGTCGCTGGCCACCTGCGGATAGGAGTGCTGAAGATGAATATCCTCAGGCCAGTCGTGTGGCCGGTCGTTGTGTTGGTTGATCAGAAACCCAAGCGGCGCGTCTGGAACCTCGCCCGAGGCTGTGACTCGTGAGCCGTACGCATCCCCTGTGATTCCCCAATCGTAGTAGAATCCACCAATGCTCGGACTGTAATCATGCCACACGACCAAGTAATCTTCTCCGTTGCTGGCGACAACAGGATACGTCTGACACTGCGCTCCTTCGCACACCCAGAAGCCATCAGGATCCCACACCACGCCTGATCCGCTCACCCGCGCCACATACAGCTCCGGGAAAGCCCATATTCTGGTCCCACTCTGCATATCTCGATAGTCCATCCACGCGACCAGGTAATCCGTTCCGTTTCCAGCCACCTCGGGGGCATGCTGGCTGCAATACCCTTGGCAAATCGGGAACTCTAGCGACAGCGAAACGCCTCCGTCGCCTCCCCGGGTGACCACTTTGCCATAGATATCCGTATAGTGCTGGTTTTCGTTTGGTCCATACGTGCTGCGGTCGTCGGTCCACACGACAAGATACCCATCACCATTACTCGCAGCCGCGCCCGCCGACTCTCCATGCGGACCGGCGCTGATTGCGAACGGCGACGAGGCATGGAGCTCCTGATCCGCGTCCACGTCAATCCACATCCCATAAACGTCCGAAGGGCTAGGGACATTGCACACTGCCAGAAAGCTCCGTCCGTCCGAGGCAAGGTGCGCCAAACCGATTCCGGCCGTGTTCTGCGGATTCGCAAGGAGCGGGCTTCCGCCGGGGTGTGTTAATACACCTTCGTTGTTGATCCACGAGCCGAGCAGCACGTCATTGTAGTTGTTACCCGAGTACACCCTAAACTGCCAGCACACCAAGTACCCGTTGCCAGCGCCGGCGACGATCGGTGCGCTTGCTTGGGAAGCGATCGTGATACCATCAGGGTCGAGGAGTTCCCCGTGCTTGCCCACGCGCGTCCCCATCAATCTTGGGCTGCCACTCGACACCCTGTCGAGCCATGCTACCAGAAAGCCAGAACCGTTCCCGCCAACCGTCGCGGACGACTGCGGTTGCGTTGTCGCCATGGCCAGCAGCAGACCCCCCGGGTCGAGGATTGTACCCGTCAGACTCAGACGCGCCGCGTACACGTCCCACTGCGATGCGTCTCGCCTGTCGCCCCATGCCAACAGGTAGCTGCTGCCGTTGCAAGCCAGCACCGGAGTTGTGGTCGACCACGACAGGTCCCCCGAGGCCAACGGTGTTACCACCGCACTTCCGTCTTGACCGTTGGCAACCAATGCGCCTGCGATGTGGGTCTGGCTTGGATACGAATTGATAACATCTGTCCACATCGCGATGTAATCATCCCCGTCGCTCGCGACAGCACAACCGAACTGTGCATACCCTTCATCGCAGATCGCGAATGCCTGCGTATCCACGCGTTGCGCCTCAGTGTCAAGGCGTATCCCGTAGATGTGCTCCCGGGAGCTGCCATAGTTGTAGAAGTTGTCCCATGTCAAATATTGCCTGTCCTCCCAGACAACCAGGTAGCCGTTATCACTCGCGCCCACCCTCGGATTCTTTTGAATGCTCGACCCAATCCAGATGGGGATGTCTTCAGTCCCGACCACGGTTCCGTCTGCCGTGACAAGGCGCCCGTAAATGTCGACATTCTGCGGACTGCCGTAGATGTTGAGGCTGGCCTCCGCATTGCGTTTGTCTGCTCGCACTACCAGAACGTTGCCTCCCTGCCCGGCACTGGCGAGATCAAATGACCCCGGCGTTCCCTGCAGCCCTCCAATCGGAAACTCCGTGGTTCCGAACAGGGATCCGTCCACGTTTAGCAGCCTGCCGACCAACCGATACGGTTCTTCGGAGTAGTACCATGCGACCAGATATCGCACGCCGTTGAACGCAATCTGGGCTTCACTCACACGTTTCGGCCAGCCGCCTCCTATGACAATCAGAGAGGAGACGATGACTTGATCGTCTGCATCCATCGTAATGCGGCGCGCCACGACTTGTTGATCTTCGCAGGCAACCAACATGCAGCTCGCGCCATCACTGGCCATGTCGCAGGACGTGCTCGTGGTCCCCGCGTGGACCAACACTCCTATGGGATCAAGCACGGCGCCCTCCGCCGTCACACGGGTGCCATAGAAGCGAGGCCCCGTTGCATCCGGCAGACTTCGGCTGTCATCCCAAACCACGAAGAACTCGGTGCCCCAACTGACGGTCACTGGCCTACCTTGGTCCATGGGAGCCGGACCGACGATCGGCTGATCCACTCCGAACTCGGGGCTGACCGTGGGGTCAATGGCCAGAGGATAGCTGGCTCGAGCCAGAAGGAACGCCGGAACGTCAATCACCATTCGGGACTCTTGAACCTCGACAGGAAGGCGCGTCCGGCGATGGTTCGCGTCTACCGCAGTGACTTTCCCAACGCGCACACGGGCGTTCCCTTGGGCATCGGCAAAGTGGGCGCCCTTCCCGCTTTGGCCGGCGTACGTCAAACCAGCCAATTCGGCTTCGATCCGCAGGGGTCCAGCGCCTTCCGGCGGGCGTGAGACCACCCAGGTCACGTCCACGCCTTCATCGCGCGCCTCGTAATGCTCGATCAAGCCGATTTGCTCATTGAGCATTGCCTGGGCGGTGTTCCCGAGCAGTGACCAATCGGAGGCGCGCTGCCCCGGTTCATAGAGCACCTGATCTCCCTGTCGCACGAGGAGCGTCCGGAACTGCAATTCAGTGGTCGGATCAGCTGTGGCGCGGTACGGTACGCTTAAGTCACCGGGCGCCGCACCCGGCGCCGACGGGTCTGCGACCAAATCGACGATATTCTCCGAAGGGAGGTGAGGCGAGAAGCGCAATCCGTGGCCGTCCAAGCTCACCTGGTAATCTCTGGCCTGAATCTGCGGGTGCGGCATCGAAGCCTCCATCCGAACGGCATGCGAAACCCTGTCGATCGCGTCAGCCAGATTGAGGTTCGAGGGCGCAGCGCCTTGGCTGCGATCGTCCTGAGTCCTTCGCGTGTCGGGTCTTGCGTCACGCCAGAACTCCTGGCCGTACTTGATCGTCCATGCTGGAGCGTCCACGGTCTTGTTGACGATCTTCCATGGTCCGGCCACCTTCGCTTGATCCGATGCGGCGGCACCTGCAACGGGCTCAACTGGTGTAACTGCACCTGCGGCGCCGGCCATTGTAGCCGGCATCGGGTCATGCCCGACGGCGGTGGCCGCTGCCGGGTTTGACACCTGCTGCCTGGCACGCATGGTGCAGACAGCGGACGAGTCTCTCTCCCAGAGGACGCAAACCGCCGCGATGGCGCCGGCGAGCGACGTGAGCCACAAGGCGCTCCTGCGTATGCGTGTGTTCATTTTCTCTCTCTGTTCATTCCTGATCCAGGACATTGAGCACGCCCGGAGCGACGGTGGTGGATCATCCACCGTGCTCCGGCGGTGCCGGCGAGGAACGCTCACCCGAGCTCTCCCTCACGCACCGCACGAAGTACTCGTGTGTTTAGGGCTGTGCTCTGTGCTTCCATTCCGTCATGCGAGGGATGAGGGCCGTTTGTGCCAGGAAACAGGTCGGAGGCGCGGGGCCTGCCTGGGCCGGCACGACACACAGGCGGCGGTTTGGTGCAGCGACGGGTTCGGCGATCAACGTCAGCTTGGGATTACGGACTACGGCCCGATTCAACCGCCGAGACACGAAGGCACGCAGAGAACCTGCGGTTGGCAATCTCTGCGTTCTTCGTGTCTCCGCGGTGTCCTGCCAGCGCCCTTTGCCGTCCCGGCTCCGTGCCTACGCCCAACAGGTTGGGGGACAAGGGCACCGGCGGTCCGGATCAACCCAAGCCCGCACAGCCACGGTCGCGTTGGCCCGTGTCAGGTCAATGCGATGGGCTGGGCGCGCCGCTCTGCGCGTCGCGCCCGGCCAGAAACCACTGCGCCCACCGCGTGTACCCGTCCGGGGCCGGTTGCAATTCCAGCCGGGATTTGAGTTCCAGAAACCGGCCGGCGGGGACCTCCTCCGCCCCTCCCTGGGCGGTGAGGCGTTCCCCAGCCACCGCCTCGGCCAGCTCGGGCAGCCAGGAGGGCGCCGGCGCCTGGGCATTCGCGATCTCCCAGATCCGGACCTGATAATCAAAACACGCCGTCGCGATCCGCCGTCCGTCCGGGCTGAATTGGGCATCGGCGATCAGCGCCCCGTGTTGGAGACCGGTGCTGAGACGCAGTCCTGTGGCCGCGTCCCAAACGCCCGCCGTCCCGTCGATCGAGGCCGTCAGCACCCGCCGGCCATCCCGCGAGAACCCGGCCCAATTCACCCGCCCCTCGTGAGCCAGCGCCGGGCCCGCAACCTGCCCGGTGCGCCAATCCCAAATCCGAGCCGTTTGGTCCGCCGAGGCGGTCACGACCCAACGTCCGTCGGGGCTGAACGCCGCGGAGCGCACGGGAGCCGTGTGCCGGAGGGGAGGCCCGAGGGGCTTCCCGGTAGCGGCGTCCCATACCCGCGCGGTTTGATCCCAGGAGGCGGTCAGAACCTGCCCGCCCTCCGGACTGAATTCCGCACTCACCACAAGATCATCATGTTCCATTGGTGTCGAGATCGGCTCCCCCGTCATGACGCTCCACACGCGCGCGGTCTTGTCGGCGCTCGCGGTCACAACAGCCTGACCGTCCGGGCTGAACCGCACGGTCTGCACGGCGTCCCTGTGTCGGAGCGGCGGGCCTGCCGGCGCCCCGCTGGCGGCGTCCCACAGCCACGCCGAGTGATCTGCTGAGGCGGTGGCGAGCCGGCGGCCGTCGGGGGTGAACGCGGCGTCAATCACCGGCCCTTCGTGGTTCAGCGGACCCGTCAGGGGCCGCCGGCCCCAGCCGTCCCATACCCGGGCAATCCCGTTGCCCAGTGCGATGATGAGCGATTGGCCCCCAGGGCTGAACTTGGCGCATTGAACCTCTCGGAGCGCCACGAATTCCGCACTTTCAACCGCTGCCCCGCTTTCCACATCCCAGACGTGCGCGCCGCTCGGAGAAACCGCCAGAACCCGCCGGCCCTCCGCAGACCAGTCCACCGAGGTGACCCGCATCCCGTGCCGCCATGCCCGGACCAGGGCCTGTCGGGGTCGAATCTGCCATACCCGCACCGTGCGGTCCGCAGAGCCCGTGACGACCCGGCGCCCGTCGGGACTGAACTCGGCAGCCCACACGACATGGTGGTGACGCAGCGGCTCGCTCAACGGTTCCTGGGTGCGGACATCCCAGACGCCCGCTGTCTTGTCGCGGGAAGCCGTTGCCAACCGGGTGCCGTCAGGACTGAACCGGACAGACCGAACCACATCTTGATGGCGAAGCGGCTGTCCCATGGCTTCGCCCGTCGCTACATCCCATAACCGCGCCGTCTTGTCCCAGGAGGCCGTCGCCAGGGTCTTCCCGTCGGGGCTGAAGGCGACGCGCAGCACGCTCCCGGCGTGGACCAGCGGTTGGCCTCGCGCCAGGCCCGTCGCCGCCTCCCAAAGCCGTGCCCGGCCGTCGGTGGACGCCGTGGCCACCAGCGTGCCATCAGGGCTGAACACCGCATGCGTGACCTCGCCTCGGTGCGACAAAGGGGGGCCCACCGCCTGGCCCTGCGCCACCTCCCAGATCCGAGCCGTCCGATCGTCGGACGCGGTGACCACCATCCGGCCGTCCGGACTGAACTCGATCGAGTTCACCCAGGCGCCATGCACGAGCTCGAATCCCAAACACGCCCCCGTGAGCGCGTTCCACAGTCGCCCGCGGCCGTCCTTGCAGGCCGTAGCCACCTGCGCCCCGTCCGGGCTGAACGTGACCCAGCAAACCCAGTTGGAATGAAGCAACGACGGCGTCAACGGCTCCCCCGTGGCGGCGTCCCAAACACGGGCCGCACCGTCAATCGAACCGGTCACGACCCGCCTGCCATCCGGACTGAACGCCGCCACCAGGGAATGCACCCCTGCGAGAAACTCGCCGGCCTTGACGAGGGTGGGATCGTGTCGCAGCGGCGGCGTCAGCGCTTCGCCCGTGGACGCGTCCCAAACGCGGGCACTGTTGTCCCGTGAAGCCGTGAGAATCCTCCGGCCGTCCGGGCTGAACGTCGCCAGCGTCACCGCGTCGCCCTCCACAATCGGCGGCATCACCGGCAGGCCGTGGTTTCGATGCATCAGCTCGTTCATCAGCCACTCCGCAACCACCCGATCTGCCGGGTCCTGTCGGACCAGCGACGCCAGCAAGGACAACCCACGCGCCGATTCATCCCGGGCAAACCAATCGCGGGCAGCACGCAGCTCGAGTTGGCGCAGGCCGGCCTCCGCGCGCTGGCGTTGATGCACCGCTTCCTGGCGTTCCCGCTCCGCCTGCTGCTCGGCGGCCACGGCGCGATCCCGCTGCCGGCTCGCGCGGACAAAGCCCACCGCCGCCAGAACCATGCCCAGCAGCAGCGCCAGGCTCACGCTCGCCGCCAACACCACGCCGATGCGATGCCGCCGGACGAACTTCCGCGCTCGATACCGCCGGCTGGGCGGACCCGCCGTCACGGGTTCGTGATTCAGATGCCGCTCGATGTCGGCAGCCAGAGTGCTGGCCGTGGCGTACCGCCGGGAGCGATCCTTCTCGAGACACCGCATCACGATCCAGTCCAGGTCGCCCGCCAGCTGCCGCGCCAGCGCGCCCGGATCCGCGCGCCGCTGCTCCGCGAGCTCCCTCAAGCCCCCGCTCGAACCGCGCAGAAACACCGAGGGTCGGACCGGCTCGGTTTCGCGAATGATCCGGCGCATCCCATCGAGTCCAGCACCCCGGAGGGTCTCCTGGTCAAATGGTGTTCTGCCGGTGAGCAACTCGTAGAGCAACACCCCAAGCGCGTAGATATCCGAACGGGTATCGACGTCCTCGCCGCTGAATTCCGCCTGCTCCGGGCTCATGTAGACCGGCGTGCCGATGAACTCCTCGAATCGGGTGAAGAGGGTCTTGGTCGTCAGCCGCTGGCCAATCGCCTTGACGACGCCGAAGTCGATCACCTTCGGCACCGCCCGGCCGTCGATCGTCGTGACCAGGATGTTCGTCGGCTTGAGGTCGCGGTGGATGATCCCCTTCTGGTGCGCGTGCTGGACGGCGTGGCAAACCTGGATGAAGAGATGCAGCCGCTCCTCGGTGGTCAGATGATGCTGATCGCAGTACTCCGTGATCTTGATGCCCTTGATCAGCTCCATCACGAAGTAGGGCCGACCGCTTTCCGTCGCCCCGGCGTCGAGCACCCGGGCGATGTGGGGATGGTCCATCAGGGCCAGGGCCTGGCGCTCGGCCTCGAACCGGGCGATCACCTCCCGGGTGTCCATGCCCGCTTTCAGGATCTTAAGAGCGACCTTGCGCTGCACCGGCTCGGTCTGCTCGGCCATGAACACCAGCCCGAAGCCTCCCTCGCCGATCTCCTGCAACAACCGGTAGCGGCCGACGACCGAGCCCGGTCCCTCGCCAACGCGACGCTCTTCGGCCGCCCCGCGGACAGGCTCCATGAAGCCAGCCGCCTCCTCGTGCGCCGCAAGCAGCGAATCCACGATCCCCCGAAGCTGCACGTCCCCGCCGCAGGCTTGCTCGAGATAGCGCTCGCGTTCCGCCGGATCCCTCAGTTCGATCGCATCGGCGAAGATCTCACGGACTAATGCTCCGTCCTCGCTGTTCATGGGACCCAGCCCGCCGCACCCTCGCATCGGTTCATGCGATAAATCGCGTCTGCCTGCGCCAGAAAGCCCCCTGCTCAGCCCGGCCCGGGCCGGCCACCGCGCATCGCCCGATACAGCCATGCCCGGCCGAAAGACCACATCCGGTCCGCGGTCCGCCGCGATATCCCGAGCACTTCGGCCGCCTGCTCGGCCGTCAGGCCGGCGTAGAATCTCAGTCGGATCAACTCGACGGTCTTCGGGTCAACGGCCGCCAGCTCTTGCAGCGCTTCGTCCAGCGCCAGCAGATCATCCGGGGGCATGGCCGCCGCCGGCTCGACCTGCTCGAGTTCCACGCGCTGCAGACCGCCGCCGTGACGGCCCGACGCCTTGCGCCGGGCGTTCTCAATCAGAATCCGACGCATCGCCTCGGCCGCGGCACCAAAGAAATGACGACGCCCCTCCCACCTGGGCTGGGCCGCTTCCGGCTCGTGACCCACCAGCCGCAGCCACGCTTCATGCACGAGGGCCGTCGCTTGCAGGGTCTGCCCCGGCTTCTCCCTGGCGAGCTTCATCGCCGCCAGCCGCCGCAGCTCCTCATAGACGACGGGTAACAGCGCCTCCGCCGCCTGGGCCTCGCCCCGCTCGATCGCCATCAGAAGATGCGTCACCTCGGCCATGGAATGCCGCAGTTGCGGTCGCTTCAGCAGGATGCATGCAGCCTAAGGCCGCCCTTCCGCTCTTCCAAGCCTATTCTCCCTTACAGACTCATAGTCTCCACACGAATGGCGGATCTCAGAACTGGAAGAGAGCCTGCGAAGGAACCCACCGGATCCTGCCTCGAGACGCCACCTCCTCAACGGCCTGCATTACGAGATCGAGGCGCTGGACCGACGGTACCGCTGAGCTCTGTGCTCCGCCCCGAATCGGTGAGGCCTTCCTCGCAGATTCAGGACGGAACATGGATTGCCGGGGGGCGCATCGGTTTTTCTGGCCCCATCGATTTTTCTCGCCTCTCGTCTCATTCCAGCCACCAATGCCCGCGGACAGATGGCCACCGGGCACTGCCACATCGTTGGACCGTTCGCGGCGTCGATCCCACTTCTCGCTGGGATCCTGACGCTGGCTCTCTCTGTCAGCGACCAAGCCCGCGCGGCCGAGGCCATTCCCGACGCCCACTGTCTCGAGTGCCACGGCAAGGCGGACCTGGCCCGGACCAACGCCGCAGGATCAGTGATCAACCTCACCGTCAACCCCGCCCGCCTGGCTGCCTCCGTCCACCGCACGAACACTTGCCATTCCTGCCACCGCGACCTCTCCGCCGCTCATCCGGACGACGGAATCGCCGCTCGACGCGTCGCCTGCGCCGCCTGCCATGCCTCTCGTTCCCTCAGCCATCTCGAGAGCGCCCACGGCATCGCCATGACTCTCGGCAAACACGGCGTGGCTTCCTGCGCCGATTGCCACGGACGCCACGGCGTCCAGTCCCCTGCATCCCCCGACTCCCGTCTTCATCCCTCCAAACTCGCCGCTACCTGCGGCGGCTGCCATCGGGACGCCCTCCGCGATTACAAGAAGGGAACGCACGGCGACATGGCCGCCCGGTCCGCCGGCGGCACCACGCCCAGCTGCATCGAGTGCCACCCCGAACATCAGGCCGTCGGCCAGTCCGCCGCCCGGATCAACCATTGGGTCCGACGATTCTACACGGTGCTCATCGCCGTGGTCATCGGACTCATGGCTGCCCACAACGCCCTCGACTGGCTCCGACACCTGCGCGCGGCGCTGCGCTCCCCGGCCCGAACCGTGACCCGTCTCGACCTGTGCCAGCGCCTCCAGCACGGCGTGCTCCTCGTCTCGTTCCTCGTCCTCGCATGGACGGGGTTCGCCCTCGCCTACCCGGACGCCTGGCTGGCGCGCGCCCTGGGCTCGGACGATGCCCTGCGCCGCACCCTGCACCGGCTCTCCGGACTGCTCCTCCTGGCCCTGGGCATATTCCACCTCGCCTACGTCGCCCTGTCGCCGTCCGGCCGACGCCTGCTCCTCGACCTCCTCCCGCGGCGCCGGGATGCCGGGCAATTGTGGGTGTTCCTCCGACACGGACTCCGGCCCGGCCTTGCGCCCGTGCGAACTGAGCGCTTCGGGTACATCGAGAAGATCGAGTACTGGGCCGTGGTCTGGGGCATCGCCATCATGGGCGTGACCGGCATGATTCTCTGGTTCGTCCCGCCCACCACGCCCGGCCTTCCCCCCTGGCTGGTCGAGGTCACCACCACCATCCACCTGTACGAGGCCGTCCTGGCCTGCCTCGCCATTCTTGTCTGGCACGCCTATCACGTCATGGCCAGCCCGGGAGTCTACCCCTTGAGTTGGACTTGGTGGGATGGCCGCAGCCCCGAAACCGACGCAATCCCCGGCCGGACACCCTCCGATCCGGAAACCGCGCCGCGTCAGAACGCCCCGCGGGATCCGCCGCAAACGCGCACCTCATAATCCACCTTTCTGCCCGCCATGCCCCGCCTCGCCGTCGTCGATATCGGCACCAACTCGGTGAAGCTGCTCGTGGGCGACATCTCGCGTGACGGCGTGGACCCCGTGCTGGAACGGAGCCGGCAAACCCGGCTCGGCCGGGCCTTCTATCGCTCCCACCGCCTCACCGCCGAAGCCGTCGCTCTCACCGTCGAAACCGTCGCCGCGTTCGCCCGCGAGGCCGTCGAAGCCGGCGCCGAACGCCTGCGGGTCATCGCTACCAGCGCCGCCCGCGATGCCCGCAACCCGGACCTCCTCGTCTCCGCAGTCCGCGCCGCCACCGGTCTCGGCCTCGAGATCATCTCCGGCGAGCAGGAGGCTCTCTGGGCATACCACGGCGTCCGAACCGATCCCCGCCTCCACGGGCGGCCGCTCGTCATCGCCGATGTCGGCGGCGGCAGCTCGGAGATCATCGCCGGCGACGGCCCCGATCCCCACTTCCACGAGAGCCTGGCCCTCGGCTGCGTCCGACTCCTCGAACAGGCGAATCCGTCCGACCCCCCGCAGCCTGGGGAGTGGGCCGCCTGCCGGGCTCGCATCGAGATGTTGCTCGACCACGAGATCACCCCCCGGCTCGCCCCCCTCCTGCAACACCACGCCAACGACCACTGGACCCTCATCGGCACCAGCGGCACCGCCACCGTCCTGGGCATGATGACCCTCGGCCTCACCCGGTTCGACCGGGCCGGCCTGGACGGACTCGAGATCGAAGCCCGCAGAATCGGCGACCTCTGCGACACGCTGTGGCGCCAAACCCTTGCAGAACGCCGCCGGATCCCGGGACTGCCGCCCGAACGAGCCGACGTCATCCTGACCGGCCTCGCCATCTACCGCACGACGCTCGAACACTTCGCCTTCCCCTCCCTCCGTATCAGCCTCCGCAGCCTCCGGTATGCCGCCCTTTCCGAGTTCCCATCTCTGAGAACAACTCCGGACGGTTAGAGTTTGACAGGGCGCCCCCCAGCCAGTAACGAGCATCTGCAGTGCACGAATCGATTGCTCACTCCAACCAGGAGCGGGGAGCCGGCAGCCCGGGCGGGCATGCCGCATTCACGCTCATCGAGTTGCTCGTCGTGATCGCCATCATTGCGATCCTGGCCGGGATGCTCCTGCCCGCCCTCGCGCGCGCCAAAGGCAAGGCCCAGTCGATCCAGTGCCTCTCGAACCTCCGCCAGTGGGGCCTCGGACTCCAAGTCTATGCCGCCGACAACAACGACCTCATCCCGCGCGACGGGACCGATGACGGCGGACAGTACGGCGTGGATACCGGCGCCACCACCGGCCCCGGCAGTCCCCTGGATCTGTATGCCTGGTTCAATGCCCTGCCCCCGGGCATGGGCGAAAAATCCTTCTCCAATTACTGGGCGGGCGCCTCGGGCAACTACCGCAAGGTCCTGCCGTTCCCGGGCGGCGTCGGCAAGTTCTGGCATTGCCCCGCCGCCAAAGCCTCGAGCAGCGATAACTTCCTCCGCGGCGGTTCCTTCGGCTTCTTCAGCTACGTCATGAACCTCGATCTCAAACGAACCGGACCCGACACTTCGGACCGGCTTGATTATCCGCAAATGCCCCGCTTGGCCTCCCTCCGCAACGTGGCCGCCACCGTCCTCCTGGTCGACAACGTCTTCAGCCCCTCTCTCGAGCGCTACACCGCCGGCGATACCAGCCCCGACCGCAACGGCATCTTCCCCGCCGCCCGCAGCGAACGCTTCACCCGCCGCCACAACAATCAAGGCGGCAACCTCGTGTTCGTCGACGGCCACGCCGGCTACTTCCGCCGGGCCTACATCACCAATGGCACCGGCGCCGCCCGCGAGAAGTTCAACCCGGATGTCATCTGGAACCCGCACCGCGACAGCCCGTGACCCCCGAGAACCCGCCTCGGGATCAAGACCTCACACCACCCGCCGCACCCAACAGACCCCAGCGAAACCCCAACGCCCAGCTTTATGAACAACCCTCGCCTCCTCCCCTGGCTCGCTGCCCTCGCCCTCCTCGCCTCCGTCCAGGCCCAGCGAACCGTCGCGCTCTGGTCCTTCAACGATACCAACAGCATCAGCCCCGCCATCGGCAACGGCGAGTACACGCTCGTAGGCCCCGTCGCCTCCCAGTTCTTCACAGGCAGCGATTCCGACCCCGCCGCCACCGGCAACTACGGCCTCAGCCTCTCGAGCTTCCCCGACCAAGCCTCCGGCGCCAAGTCTGCAGGCGTCCAGTTCGCCCTCAGCACCGTCGGCTACCAGGATATCCGGCTCACCTTCGACCTGCGCGGATCGGCCACTGCAGCCCGCAACACCATGGTCCAGTACTCCGTCAACGGCGCCGATTTCGTCGATGCCGCCTCCCTGGTCATCACCCGCGACGGCTCCTTCATCCCCGGATTGAGCGTCGATCTCACCTTCCTCGCCGCCGCCAATAACAACCCCAATTTCGCCTTCCGCATCGTCTCGGACTTCTACGATGCCGCCGGCTACAAGGCCGTGCGTGACGGCAGCACCTACTCGACATCCGGCACCTGGCGCCTGGACGTGGTCACCGTCTCCGGCCAACCGACGGGCGGGGACACCCTCAACCCTCGCATTCTCCTCCACCCCGAAAGCCGCAGCGTCCTCACCGGGAACGCCGCC
>Ga0116143_10000169_pt1 | contig 91007 bp, 84 predicted proteins | sample AD_UKC034_MetaG_FD_89745 | JGI IMG/M metagenome (GOLD analysis project Ga0116143, IMG submission 89745) | Active sludge microbial communities of municipal wastewater-treating anaerobic digesters from USA - AD_UKC034_MetaG | ecosystem: Engineered > Bioreactor > Anaerobic > Digestate | place: USA... | reverse complement strand
GCTTGCAAAAGAGGTCTCTTTGCAAGGCAAACTTCTGCTGGCAGACGATGAAGAAACGATCTTGAACATCACCGAGATGATGCTCGAACCTTATAATATAGACCTGATCTGTGCGCATGACGGACAATCGGCAGTCGATCTTTTCAGTCAGCACAAGGACAGTATCGGGCTGGTCATTCTTGACATGGTAATGCCGAAACTGAATGGTGAAGAAGTGCTCAGCCGCATCAGAGCAGTCGACCCCGGAGTCCCGGTGATTATCGCCAGCGGCTATTCATATAATGAAACTCTTGAGAAATTCGGTGCAGGCAAATTCGACGGCTTTCTGCAAAAGCCATTCAAGATGAAGGAACTTATCTGCCAGATCAATGCGGTTACCGGTAAGAAAGAGAACTGAACCATGGCTGGCCATTGGCGCAACCGCGCCAGACAGAGTTGACTTTTGCCACGAAAAGAGTATCCTTTTATTGATCAATGAATCTACTTTTTTCGACACAGAGGCGACAAATGCTCGATCAGATACTTAACAAAGCAGAATCCACAGGTGAGCTGAGCAAAGATGAACTGATCAGACTGCTTGAACTTGAAGATCAGAACGATCTCGATCGTTTGTTCGCCTGTGCCTACCGGGTTAAAACCAGATATGTCGGACGTACAGCCTGGTTTCGTGGCCTGGTCGAATTCAGCAACATCTGCAGCAAAGACTGTTATTACTGTGGCATAAGACGTAGTAATAAAAAGGTTCAGCGTTTCATGATACCTGAGCAGAACATCATCGAAGCCGCAGTCTGGTCATGGAAATCAGGATATGGCAGTGCGGTTCTGCAGTCCGGCGAGCGCAGTGATTCTGAATTCACCGAGATGATCGAGCGAATTGTCAAAGAAATCAAGCGCCAGACCAATGGCGAACTGGGGTTGACGCTTTGCTCCGGCGAACAGAGTGAAGAGACTTATCGGCGCTGGTTTGCCGCCGGCGCTCATCGTTACCTGCTCCGCATCGAAACCAGCAATCCAGAACTTTACGCAAAACTGCACCCGGCTGACCATTCGTTCGAACGCCGCCTTGCCTGTCTCGATCTTCTCAGAAAAACCGGGTATCAGGTAGGAACTGGCGTAATGATCGGCCTGCCGATGCAGACATCAGCAGATCTTGCCGATGATCTGATGTTTTTCAGACGTCAGGACATCGACATGATTGGCATGGGCCCGTTCATCTATCATTCAGAAACTCCCCTTGCCCGTTATCGTAAAGAATGGGAGATTCCGACCAGAAAACTGCTCAACCTCGGACTGAAAATGATCGCACTGGCACGCATTACGTTGCGGGACATCAATATCGCAGCGACCACCGCTCTGCAGTCGCTCGAAGACAATGGCCGCGAACAGGGCCTGCTGGCTGGCGCCAACGTCATCATGCCAAACACCACAGACACTCAATATCGCCCGAACTACCTGCTTTATGAGAACAAGCCATGCACTGACGAAAATGCGTCGATGTGTCGCAACTGTCTGCAGCACAGGATCGAAAGCATTGGCGAAATTCCAGGGTTCGGAGAATGGGGCGACTCGCCACATTTCGCCGCGAGACAGAAACGGCAGCAAACCGCAGCCATCGGTTAATCTTCGCCGCACCTTAATTATTGTCGTTCATGACAGCATCGGATAAAATAACCAGGCTGCATTGAGGAAAAAAACATGCGCAAAATGCTATTACCGTTGTTTGCAATCTTTGTTGCAGTCATATACCTTAGCAATGTGGGAGGCGCCATGAATAACAACCGTCTGACACCTGAAGAAGAAAGAGTTATCGTGCATCGCGGCACCGAACGCCCTTTTACCGGCAGATTTCTGCATCACAAGGAAAAGGGAACCTATGTCTGCCGACGTTGTGGAGCCGAACTCTACCGATCTGACGACAAGTTCGAGTCTGGCTGTGGCTGGCCTTCGTTCGATGCCGAGATCAAGGGAGCAGTGACCAGAAAACCTGACCCCGACGGTCAGCGGGTGGAAATAGTATGCAGCGCCTGCGATGGTCACCTCGGACACGTATTTATCGGCGAAGGATTCACTGACAAAAATACCAGGCATTGCGTGAACTCGGTTTCGCTTGATTTTGTGCCGGCGGCCGACAAAAAAATGTCAACAGCCGTCTTTGCCGCCGGTTGTTTCTGGGGAGTAGAACACCTGATGAAGAAAGCTCCAGGTGTGATAAGCGTTAAGTCAGGCTATAGTGGCGGCCATACCGAGAACCCTGATTATAAAAGCGTATGCACCGGAGCCACCGGCCATCTTGAAGCAGTCGAAGTGGTATTCGACCCGTCTCAGGTGACCTTCGCCGACCTTACCAGGCTTTTCTTCGAAATACATGATTTTACCCAGACTGACGGGCAGGGCCCAGACATCGGTGAGCAATACAAATCAGCGGTTTTCGTCGCTGATGATGAGCAAAGAAAAGCCGCGCAGGAAATCATCGATCAACTGCGCGGCATGGGTTACGAAGTGGCCACCGGAATACGAGATGCTGCAAAATTCTGGCCGGCTGAAGCTTATCACCAGAACTACTACGAGAAAACCGGAAAAACCCCCTACTGTCACATCAGAAAAAAAATCTTCAAATGAGCTCGCTATTTTTAGGTCAGGATGCCTGGCAGCTTTCTTTTAAACCAAGTCGCTTCAAAAAGAACACTGCCGGGCAGAGTCCGGTGAAAGCAGACTGAATCAAGTTCACCGCGACGAACACGGTAAGCCAGACCCAGGCCTGATGAACGAACCAGGTCAGAACCAGGCTCAGCAGAATCATTGTTCCGGCTAATACTCTTATTGCATTTTCGATTGTCATAACGAACTCCACGAATAGAATTTATCTATCTACAAAGCATATCGCGTGCCAGCCCATAAAAATACGGCAGATTGCGACTCACGTGACACCGCGCAGCATAAGTTGCGAATAGTTGCGCTTTGTTACACAAAAGAGTAACGTTACTTTAATACAATCATTGGAGTCACTATGACCGAACGAGACTTTTTACATGATATCAGCGCGACATTATTGCTCGACACCATGGCTGAAGGCGTGATACTGGTCGATACCGAAGGCCGGATAAGGGTCTGGAACAAAGCCATGACCGAAATAACTGGTTATGACGCTGAAGAAGCGCTTAATCGCACCACCGAGTGGCTGCGCTCGGCAGAGTGCATGGGTGCCGAAAAGATATTCGCCCTGTTTAATAATCGCAAAAACACAGGCGAAACCTGCATTAACGGTTGTGAATGCAAAATTATCGCAAAAAGCGGCGAGAAGATTCCGGTCATGGTTAACGCCAGAGTCATGCGCAACGAACAAGGCAGAACTTTTGGCATACTGCAGACGATTACCGATTTTCGGCCAGTATCAAGCCTGCGTCAGGAAATAGCGGCAATGGCATCGCGACTGCAGTCAGAAGACAATTTTGCCGGCATCACCGGCAAAAGCCCGCTGATGCAGAGAATTTTTCGACTGATTCCTCTAGCCGCCGAAAGCGATGCCTCGGTCATGATTCTTGGCGAAAGCGGCACCGGCAAAGAACTTTTTGCCAACGCCATACAGCAACTCAGCACCCGAAAAGATGGGCCATTCATCAAGGTCAACTGTGGCGCCCTGCCAGAATCGCTTCTGGAATCAGAGCTGTTCGGTCATGAAAAAGGCGCTTTCACCGGTGCGATCAAGAAGCGTATCGGCCGCTTCGAAGCTGCCGACAATGGCACTATCTTCCTCGATGAAATTGCCGATATCAGTTCAGCAATGCAGGTAAAGCTGCTGCGGGTTCTACAGAACGGTGAAATGCAGCGGGTCGGTGGCGAAAGCGTAATAAAGGTCGATGTCAGAGTCATTGCAGCCACCAACAAAGACCTTGCCAGGGAAGTACGGGAGGGCAGATTCAGAGAAGATCTCTACTATCGGCTAAGAGTATTTCCGATAACGCTGCCGGCTCTGAGAGAGCGCCCAGAGGACATTCCGCTGTTGTCGCAGCATTTCATCAATCGTTTCAGTGCGCGCACCGGTCGCCTGATCAGCAGCCTGGATCGTGACGCGCTCAGCCGCATGATGGCCTACCAATGGCCAGGCAATGTCAGAGAACTTGAGAATGTCATCGAATACGCCTTTGTCGTGTGTCAGGGACGCATTATCGGGCGCGAGCATCTACCGGCCGAACTGAACAATGACATACCGTCGACTCGCCAGACGGCAAAAATCGACACACTGTCCAGGCCTGCCAGAGCCAGCATCGAAAGCAGAAAAATTCTGCGTGACGCAGATCGGCTCAGCGCATTGCTTGAAGAAAATCTCTGGAACAAGGCCGAAGTAGCCAGAATTCTCGGAGTCAGCCGCACGGCAGTCTGGAAATGGATACAGCAGCACAAAATTACAGACAGACGGGATTTATCGTAGCGTAAACTTTTCAAGAAGTCCGACCAGAAACAGAATTGTTACGTTTTCTGGCAGAGCGGTGTTGACTTGGGCAGCAAAAAATAATAGCCTGAAAGGACGTACAGAGGTTCTGTACAATTTTCAGCCAACCAGGCTAAAAGGAGCCCACCAATGGCAGCAGTAAAAAAAGGCGACCTGGTTTTCGTCCACTACACCGGTAAATTTGATTCCGGCGAAGTATTTGACTCCAGCGTCAACGGCAGTCCGCTTTATTTCATCGTTGGCGACGGCGATATCATAGAAGGATTCGAAACCGCAGTAATCGGCATGAGCATCGGTGACAAAAAGACCATCGTTCTGGCACCGTCACAGGGCTATGGTGACTATTCAGAAGAGCGTGTCATCACAACTCAGCGCGAAAATTTCGGAGACGAATTCGAACCGGTTCTCGATCAGCAGCTTGCACTGCAGATGGAAAACGGCGAAAGAGTCATCGCCACAATCGTTAAATTCGATACCAGTTCGGTAACTCTTGACATGAATCATCCGCTTGCCGGCAAGACCCTGCATTTCGACCTTGAACTCATGGATATCAAGGATGCCTCAGAAATGCCTTCATCCTGCGGCTCAGGCTGTTCAAGCTGCTCAGGCTGCGGTCACTGAAAACAATCCCGGGCAGTGATGCCCGGGTATTTTTTTTTGAGAGGATATCCTATGCAAAAAGGCTTCATCTGTAGATTGTTCGCTGTCGCTCTGGCTCTCTCGGCATCGTTACTCAGCGCTGCTCCGGAATACCTGTATGTCGCCGCCACCAACGTGCGCATGCGCGACACTGCGGCGACCTCTGGCAAAATCGTTGCGACCCTGCCAATAGGCACCTGGTGCAAGGTGATCGCCGAGTCAGATAAAAGCGAAACCCTGCTTGGAAAAACCGCGCACTGGTATCAGGTTAATACTGAAGACCGGCAGGATGGCTGGATATTTGGTGGCCTTGCACAAGTAACAGACAGCTCTGAGCGCTTTTCGGCGGCAATTCAGATAATCAACACGCAGCTTGCAGCCCTAAACAGCAAGTCTGTGGAGGATCTTACGCAAACCCTTGCTTTTGCAGAGAAGATCAAAGAACTGGCTTCGCACTCACTCGAAAAAGCTCTTCTGGAAACAGCTTTTCTGCGCACGCTCTCCCGTATTTACGAAGAATTGTCAAAAGCCGGAAAAGGCAGCGACAACAAGCACCCGGCCATAAAAAACTACCATGATCTCTGCTATTATCACGAATCGGCCGGCCAACATTTTGTTAAAGCCAAAGCATTCTGGGATCTGGCCGAAAAGTATTCAGATATCGAAGAAATAGCCGAAGACATTGCCTGGCTGGCAGCGAGACAGCCGATGCCGGGTGAAACCGAAGGCGACCCCGACATGATGATCTATTTTTACGAAAACTCTTATGGGCGCTACGTCGAAAGCTACCCTGCAGGCAAGCATGTTACAGAAGCTCTTGAAAATGCCGCAGGCATACTTGAACACGCCGCCGAAAACCTTTCATACTACGAAACCGTCGAGGAGAAGGCCCAGCTGAAAACAAAACTTGTCTGGTTCGAAGATCTGGCAAAATTGACGCCTGAATCAGAAGCCCGTAAAAAGCTCCTCGCCAGCTGTAAAAAAGTCTATGATCGGCTCGGCAACTGAAAAAGCCTTACCGCCCGACTGAAACACACCGGCGCCGGCCTCGATAAGACGACGGTTTCCAGCCCAGGCAGGGTCAGCATCGTTCGGGGGCGGCAGCACCAGCAGACGACGGCCAAGTCTTGACGCCCAGGCGGCCGTGATCAACGAACCACTGCTCTCGCCAGCCTGAACGACCGCAACGACATCGGCCAGCGCCGCTATTATACGATTGCGCGCCGGAAAAAAACTGCGCTGCGGTCTGGCTCCCGGCATCATTTCTGACAACAAAACCCCGACCTGACGTATTTTTTCGAACAGGCCGGCATTCACTGCCGGATAGCTTACATCGAGCCCGGTGGCAAAAACAGCTGCCGTATATGCGCCAAGATCGAGAGACTCCTGCAATGCGACAGCATCGGCGCCCTCAGCGCCTCCACTGACAATGGCGTAGCCTTCAGAGACCAGCTGGCGAACCATCTCCTGTGCGGGCTCAACTGCTGCTGCCGAAAGTTTTCGAGCCCCAACTACGGCAGCGAAGCGAACCGGTCTGATAACTCCGCTGCTGAACAAAACCGGTGGCGGTTCGCCAAGGTCATTAAGTTGAAAGGGATACCCGGATTGCGAATAATACCAGCCCAGCATTTCGCCGCTGGCAACTTTTTCGAGTGCGGCTGCAATCATGGCCGAGGTCGAAGACTTCAACCGGCTCTGCCGGCTTCGCTTCTCGCTGGCTCCTGCCTCCTGCCTATGAGAAAGAGCCAGAGAAGGCATGCCGCAAAGGTCGAGCAGACGACGAAATGCTGCTGCGCCGACTCCCTTCTCGCGGCTCAACTGTAACGCAGCGGCAAATTCCCTCAAAAAGATGTTTTCCATAATTCTGTCAACATGATACCCGCAGACAGCAAAAAATTAAAGCACAAGCAAGACACCAGCTGGCGGCGGGACTCCGCTAAATTTGACCAAAAGAGCATTAGATGATATAATCAGACCTATCAATTCACACTAAGGAGGTTTCTATGGCAGAGTTGATTCTCAACGCTGAAGTAAGAAACAAAGTTGGCAAAGAAGACGCTAAGAAGCTCAGAGCAAAAGAACTTATCCCTACCGTTGTTTATGGTAAAGATGTAAGTCCGCTGCACTGTGCCATCAGCAAGACCCAGATTGACAAGCTGCTGCGCAAGGTAAACCGCAACGCACTGATCACCCTGAAGCTTTCCAATAACGAGTCCAAAACCGTTATTGTCAGAGATCATCAGAAACACCCGATCAGCCACGAATACGTTCACCTCGATCTGCAGGCCGTCGATATGAAGCATCCGATCAGAGTCGACGTTGATCTTGAATTCGTCGGCACCCCGATCGGCAAGAAATCCGGTGGTGTTTTCACCAGCATGTGCAAACAGGTCAAAGTTGAATGTCTGCCGAGCAAAATTCCCGATGTCATTCAGCTCAACATCGACAATCTCGATGCCGGTCAGTCTCTGCACGTTTCTGACATCAAAGCCGGTGATTTCAAAATCGTTACCAGTTCTAAAATCGCACTCTGTCAGATTTCACAGATCAAAGATGAAACGACAGAAGGTGCTGCAGCCACTGCTACTACCGAAACTGCTGCCGCTCCCGCTGCTGCTGCCGCTGCTCCGGCTGCTGCTGCTCCGGCTGCAAAAAAGGCCAAGTAATTTTGGTAAAATCAGACAAGCTATAGCTTTTCAGGCCAATGTAATCCGCACAACAATGGATTACTTTGGCCTTCTTAACATTTCGCCGATAATTGACCATATATAAGATTAAATATCAGGAGTCGTTTGATGAATAGTTTTGAAGTCGGTTCTCCCATCGTACACCCGATTCACGGTGCCGGTATTCTTAAGCAGATCGATAAAAGACAGGTGAGAGGCAGGCTTTTGAGCTACTATGTGATAGACTTCCCATACAGCGACCTCGGCTCGGTAATGGTACCGATCGAGATGGCCGAAAAGGTCGGTCTGCGCACCATCAACAACAACCACAGCATAGACGAGATCTTCAGCTCGCTTAGTGAAAGTTTCTCTGAAGAAGAAGAAGAAGAAAGCAAAAGTTTTCATCAGCGCTATCGCGACTACCTCGAAAAGATTCAGAGTGGCGACCTGGTTCAGGTTGCCAGAGTCTATCGCCTGCTCTGTCGCCGCAGCATGGTAAAACCTCTGGGCACCAAAGACAAAGCTCTCTTCGAAACAGCCCGTCAGCTGCTGATTTCTGAAATAGTCTTTTCCAAGGACATCGTAGACTCCGAAGCCGGAGCCATGCTCGATGAAGCCATGGAAGACATGATCTTCTAACCCGATTACCTGATTTATCAGAGCTGCCGGCATCAACCGGCAGCTTTTTTATTTGCAGGATTTCGTGGCTGAAAAATATCGGTTAAAATAGAAGTACAAAATAGTGAGGGTAAACCATGCACAAATACATTCTGCCGACAGTAATGTTTTTAGCAGCAGTGCTGTTGCCACTCTTGACTGCCAGCGCCTGCGAACCTGAACCAGGGCCGCAGCATTTTCCGAGCATTGAAGTGCCGCCGACACGCATTCAGGCCGGTTACTTTGCCGTTTACAACAGCCTGAACGGGCTGCCGTGCAACAACATCAGAAGCCTGCTGATTCAAGCTCCCGAAGGAGAAAGCGAACTGGTTATTGCCGGCACTCAGGAAGCCGGCCTGATGGTATTCGACGGTGAAAGCTGGTATAAATCAGGCGGCAGCAGGTTTGAGAAATTGAATGTCACCGTCAACAGCATGGCCAGAATAGATGACAACAGCTTTCTTGCCGGCACCAGCAACGGTATATTCAAGTGCCTGATCGAAAACAATAAAATTACAGCCTCGCCCATGAGTTCCGGGTCTGATACGAACCTCAATGTTCTTGCTATCAGCAAGTCTGCCAACGAAGACGACGCCTTTTATATTGCCTGCGATCGCACAGTTGGCAAACTGCAGGGCAACAGTTTCATACCTTTCAGTGTTCCGGCTTATCTCAGCCCAACCGGCTTTGCCTCGATAATTGGCAGTGAACTTGGCAATTTTACCGGCTGCCATGGCGGACTTCTGCAGATCAATGCAAATGCGCTGACAGAAATACCTCAGGTAGATAACACCATCGGCTGGGTAACCGATTTTGCTGCTGCCGAAAAGCGGCTGTTCATCGCATCAGCCAATGGTCTGTTCATGACTTCTGACATGACGAAGCTCACAAATCTGCTGCCCGGAATCTGGTGCAGCCGGGCCGCCTTCAGCGCTTTTCCTCAAGACCTGAGATCAGAGGATAATTCAGCCAGGCCAGCTGCGAAGCGCGAAATTTCTGAGCTGGTAGATGACAGCGATGTCTTTGCCGGCCTGCGCGAAGAGTATACCAGGCTGCAGCAGGATTATGCCGAATACACCCAACGTTACGCCGGGCAACGCGAAGCGCCTCAGACGGCCGTATCCGAAATGTACGGCCGTTTTTTTGATTTTGAAAACAGAATGGCAGCGGCAGTAGCTAATCTGAACGCCTCGGGGCAATCCGACATGTATGTGAATGCCAACCGTGTAATTACCAACACAGTCAAATCACCGCTGGTAAAAGGTCTTTGGGTTGGCACTCAGAACAGCGGGCTGGTACTGTTTGCCGAGAATGGCGAGCGCTATCACCTGACGCGCGAAAATTCCAAACTGCCCAGTGACTGTATAACAGCAATTGCAGCACAGGACGACGGCGAAGCCTGGTTCGGCACCGATACCGGCGGCATCATGCGCTACACCAGGCGACGGATGAGCGGCAAGGGCAAACTCACGCAACTGCAGAGTTGTGAACCGACAAGAATCAGGGTAATAGCAGACATTCTTTACATTGGCACAAAATCGAAGGGAATGCATCTCTACCAGATCAGCCCGCTCAAAAGCCTGGGACAGTTCTCTGCCGAAAGCGTAGAGGGCTTTCACAGACTGGTAACCGATTTTGCCATCGACAAAGACGGCAATCTCTGGGTAACGGGCGACAGGGGCGTCTGGAAATGGGACGGCAAAGCCTGGCGACAGATCGAATTTCGCCGCACACAGCCACCAATGGCAGGACGAATAGCGAACAGAATTCATATCGACGGCAACGACCGCATTTTCGTAGCCTTTGCAGCGTCTGGCAAGGCATACGAGCAGATCTTCATTTATGATGGCAGTAACCTGGTCGGAACGACACCAGAAACCATCGCAGAAATACTTGCCGCGCACGACAAGGAAAGATATCTGCAGATAAAGCTGCACAACCTTGACGGCGGTTACATGCGCAGTTTCGATTTCGGCAATGCCACCCAGTCTTTGCAGAACTTCGAAAAGGACGAGTCGGCCAAGGTTACAGCGCTTCTCAACACTGAACATTACCTGCTGATTGGCATGGAAAACGGTTTACAGAAAATATTTGATGGAGAAAGCTTCAAGCTGCTTTCTGAGAAAGGTACAGGCAAGATCGGCGCGATATTGAACCTTTTCAGAATGCCGAGCGGCAGGATTCTCATACAGGGCGACGAAGGGGTGAGTGAATTTGACGGCCAGCACTATCGGCTCATCGAATCTGCCGCCAGCGGCGCGGGCTTCAAAGTCAACGATATCTGCCTCGATCAGATGAATCCTGAAACCTTCAGAATCGCTTTTACCAGCTCTGATGGCGGCGGTTATGCACTATACCAGAACGGATTCTGGGAGAAATACCACACCAAACAACCGGTTAACTCTATCGCTCAGTCTGATTTTGTGATTTTTATGGCCATGCCGGACGGTGTATATTATCTGCCTGAGTAAATAATTTTTCGATTCATAAAAAGTCAGGATTCTGCCGACTCTTATTAAAGAGAATCCTGACAATGAACAACCGATTTCTTCTCATAACAGTATTGCTGTTTATCGCCTTTTTTGCCGGCTCCAAAGCTTACATGGCCAGCAAAGAAGACGATCGGCTTATGCACAGTCCGATTGCACCGATGAGTGGACGCAAGGCCGAGGCGAACTTCTATTCGATGCTTAACAATTCAGGTCGCGAATATCGAAGCTGGATCAGAGATGGCCGCACCTATCTTTCCCGACGCGAGTTTGAACAGGCCATCTGGGCTTTCAGAAAAGCGATAAAACTGCAGCCGGCCGCCGAAGAAGCCAGATTTCTGCTGGCCCTGACCTATGAAAAACGCGGCCTTGAAGGCCTTCCCGGCGACAATACCGACTGGGATTCTCTGGCGATAAAAGAATACACTGCGGCAATCGAACTTGCCGATCATCTGCCCGCACGATTCAATCTTGCTCTTCTGCACAGAAGAAATGACAGATTCAGCGAAGCCAGGCGGCACCTCGAACACATCGTGCTTATCGACCAACGCTCTGCCCTCGCCAGCAAAGCAAAGACCGAGCTTTCGGCTCTTTTTGCCCAGGATATGCGACCAGGCAGCATTTCAACGACCTTCAGAGACAGCAGCCATGAATAGACGTCGCCTGTTCAAAGCCGGATTTCTGACTGCCGCGGTCTGCCTGGCCGGACTGTCTCTCAGTGACCTTCGTATCTCGGCAAGCAACGAAAACATCGAAACACGTCTCTACCGCAAAGTCGAGGCGGCAGCCGAAAAAGGACGCATCAGCGAAGTGAAAGAAGACATTCAACGGGTGTTGAAGCTGAATCCAGGCCATATCGGGGCACTGTTTCACGCCGGTCTTTATTCGTATGAAGCAGGAAACCTGGAGAATGCCGAAAAGTTCTTCAGACGGGTTGAAAATGATGCAGAATTCGGCTCGCGAGCAAGGCGCTATCTTGGCGACATGCGCATGGCCAGCTACCGCAAGAAGTTCAAGGAAACTCTTGAAATTTACATCACCGGTGAATCGTATGAGCCGGCATTGAAGCTTTGCGAAGAAGCTCTTGTCGAGATGCCTGACAACGAAGAAGTTCTTTTTACGGCGGCATATTCTGCGACCATGTTGAACCGCCAGACCAGGGCTGAACACTATGCCGGCATTTTCAGTAAAAAATCTGGCGACAAGGCTTTATCAGCTGAACTCAGCGCATTTATCGACGCCTGGTTCTCTGCTGAAAGCGACCCAGAGACAGCGCTGGAAAAGTTCCTCTCGATCAGCAGTCGAAGAATTGTCACTGCTCCGGTGCGAAAGCGCATTAAAGATCTCATTCTCAAACTTCGCCTGGCAGACAAATTTGAGGAATTCATCAGAAATGAGATGAAGGTGCCCGGCGCCGACGTAAACGGTCTGGAGCGTGAACTGATCAGCTTCCTCATCGATCAGAAGCAGTTCGAAAAAGCTTTGAAGCTGGTTAACAACCGGCCCATAGATTCACTTGACGACAACCTGATATACATCAGAATTCTCAGCGAAACCGGGCAGGAAAAAAAGGCGTTAACGGCGACCCGACAGCTGTTGTCAGTGTATCCCGGCGAACTTCGTCTTTACGACGCCTGGATCAACGTGTGGCTGAAAGCCTTTGCGAGACTCAAGGCAATACCATCAGGCGCTGATGAAGGCGGCAAAGATATCACTGAAATGGCTGACGAGATAATTGCCAGACTCAAGCCAGGGCATCTGGTAACGATGAACCCTGCATTGCTGATGAACATACTGCGGGTTGCCATCATTCTCGATAACCAGCCACAGGTAAATCTGATTGCGCCAGAAGCTGCCAGAATAAATTTTGACGAAGAGCTTACCGCGCTGCTGCTCGAAAGTGTCGATGAGTTTATCGTAAATGATGCAGTGGGAGTTGCGACTGACCTTCTGGAAAGCGCTCGAAATCAACGCCCGGATGACCACGACCTGCATATCAAACTGGCTGAAGTGCATCTCGCAAATAATCCGGAGATTTCGGCCAAAATACTTGAATCTCTGCTCGCCGAGAAGCCGGAGATTCTCAGGGCCTTTCTGCTCTGGACCGACAGCTTGAATCTGACCGGGCGCGCCAGAGAGGCAGAGACTGCCATTTTAAAAAGACTTGAAGAACCAGGCCTGAACGAGCTGATAAGACGTCAGCTCAGCGCCAGACTCGAGGTTCTCCGTATGCAGAATGATGGGCAAAATTACTATCAGGAGGACCAGCAGGCAGATCAGTAACATTGCATTACAGGCAGGCAAATATAAGGTTAGAAGACGAAAGGAGAAAGCATGCTCATAGAAATTTTCACCAATGGCAGCGTTCTGATCGATGGTCAGGACAGCGGAAACTATCGTGCCGAAGAAGTCTTGTATGACTACCTGGTAAATCCAGCCGGATTGAAGGTTCAGAACCGAAAGCCCGGCAAAAAAGCAGCATAAACAGCAGAACCGCCGTATTCGTAGAAGAATACGGCGGTTCTGTTTCTGTAGCAGCCCTGTTTCGGGCTGGCGGGTTAAATCACGGGGCAGTCTTGCCTTCGCCGGCGTTGCGATCCATGACATATTTATGCAGAGGCTGCCAGGCATCCTTGTCGCGAGTCAGCTCAAGAACTCTGACAAACAGGCCTTTCGCTTCTTCTGCCCGTCCGACTTTTTCGAGCAGTTCACCTTTGGTGCACAGCGCCGGCGGATAATCGGGTTCTGAAGACAACACCTTTTCGATTTCGTTCAAGCCTTCTTCGTATCTGCCAAGCTGCAGCAGTGCGTCGCAATAGTTATTGCGCGCCTTTGAATCGTTTTCACGCAGGCTCAGGGTTATTGCCCATTCTTCAGCTGCTACGGCATAGTCGCCGCTGTCATAACTGGCATTGGCAAGATTGTAATGATAATCAGGCTCTTTCGGCTTGAGGTCGATCGCCTTGCGGAATTCGGCAATCGCTTCTGGCAGCTGATTAGTGGCCTGATATGACAAACCCAGGTAATGATGGGTGTCGGCGGCGTCGGGGTTGATTCTGGCGGCTTCACTGAGAGCTCTAATAGCCTCGCGCATGAATTCTTTCATGTAGTAATGATAGCCAAGGTTGAAATAGGCGTGGTCGAAATCGGGCTTAACCTTGATGGCTTCATGCCAGTAATGAACTGCTTTTTCAAACTGTTCCATTTTGTAATAGGTATTGCCAAGGTTATAAAGAGCCTTGTAAAACGTCGGGTCGATTTTAAGAGCGGTCAAATACTGCTCAATCGCCTGTTCGAACTCATTATTGCGAAAATAAAAGTTGCCAAGCTCCTTGTAATTCTCGGGATTCTGCGGGTCAGCCTTGATCGATTCGGTCAGTTTCTCCAATGTTTTTTCCATTTGTTATCTCGCTGGATGTATTAGATTTCCCGGCAGGGATAAAATTTTGCTGATTTTTATGACAGGAACAGGGGCTTTATGGTACAAAATCACAGGTCATTCTAAACCAAAGCGTGTGACTGTGCAAGAGCGAAACTCCAATAATGAATATTTTCTTGCGCCAGGAGACGACAAAGACATCCGAATTCACGGTGCACAAGTTTTACAGAAAGACCCGGACTGCAGTTCAAGGCAAATACCAACTGGGCAGGAGGCAGAAAATAATGACAATAATAAATTCAGAGCGGCAGGCACTGACCGAGACCAGAAACCCGCGCACAATGTATATAGACAGAGTATCTACCCGTGAAGCGGTCAAAATTTTCATCGAAGAAGACAGGGCGGTTTTCAAGGCAGTCGAAGCCTGTTCAGAAAGCATCACCCAGGCAGTCGAAATTGTTCTGGCTGCCTTCAGAAAAGGTGGCAGACTGATTTACACAGGAGCCGGAACCTCAGGCCGGCTGGGAGTTCTCGATGCATCTGAATGCCCACCAACTTTTGGAGTCAGCTCCGACATGGTTATGGCACTCATTGCTGGTGGTGAAAAAGCTGTTACCAGCGCTGTCGAAGGCGCCGAAGACAATGTCGATGCCGGCCGCCAGGACCTTGAAGCAATCAATTTCAGCAAGAACGATGTATTGTTTGGCATCACTGCTTCAGGCACCACGCCTTATGTTAAAGGGGCCATAGACCATGCCAGATCTCTGGGCGCACCTACGATACTGCTGACCTGCAATCCTTATGGTGAGCTTCCCGATACCGACGTATTGATCAACCCGGCAGTCGGGCCCGAGGTCATTACCGGCTCGACCCGCCTGAAAAGCGGCACGGCCTGCAAACTGGTGCTCAACATGATTTCGAGCATCAGCATGATAAGAATGGGCAAGGTTTTTGAGAATCTGATGGTAGACCTCATGGCGACCAATATAAAGCTGCAGAAGCGAGCGATAAGAATAGTCATGGAAGGGGCACGGGTGCCCAACTACATTGCCGAAGCGAAACTGCAGGAAGCCGAAGGCGACGTCAAACTGGCGATTGTAATGGCACGCAGCGACCTGCCGGCAGATCAGGCGCGGCAGAAGCTTAATGATGCCGGCGGCGTTCTTTACAGGGCTCTTGGAGAAACCGATCATGAATAGATATTTTTCTGCTGCAGCACTGGCTCTGATTTCTCTTCTGGCCTCATTTTCAGGAGCTACCGCCGCGACCCCGCCAACGGTGAGAATCAGGGTAGCACAATATGCAAACAAGCTTGAGATCGTAATGTCCAAAGGCGGGCATTGGCTGAGCGGCAGCAAAAAAAGTGCGCTGGCAAAGAACAGGGCTTTTCGCATCGAAGGACGCATGACCGCCCCGGCAGTGCGCAAATACCATCTGATGGTTGGTTCAGCCGCGATCAACAAGCCTGAACTGCTGGCCGAAGTCGAAGGCAGGTTCAAACAGTTCAAAACCCACCGCTTTGTCGCCGGGCGCGAGCCCGAACCCGGGTATCCAGACAACCGCATCGTTTTTGTCGGGGTAGGCATCTTCGACAGCGAGGAAAAAGCGAAGGAAGAAATGGATAAGCTGGCGGCAGAGGCCATATCGAGCTGGGTTTTCTACGAAAACATCAAACCGGCACAGGGCAGTCTGACGCTTTACCAGGGCAAAAAGAAGTTGTTCGAGGGAAACGACAGTATCGAACTGGTGCCAGCTGCTTCGATAACCTTGAAAAAAGCTGAGTTTGCAAAAGGCTTCAGCTGGCATGGTTTTGAAGATCGCCATTTTGCCGGACGCCTGTTCATCAGCTGGGGCTTTGAAAACGCAATCGACTGCATAGAACAGACCGATCTCGAATCATTGATCGTGGGCATAGTTCCATCGGAAATATCCTCAAAGGCGCATGATTCGGCGCTTCAGGCGCAGGCTGTGGCAGCGCGTGGCGAAATGCTTTCCAAGCGCGGCACCCGCCATTTCAACGAAGGCTACGACTTCTGTTCAGAGCAGCACTGCCAGGTCTACAAAGGTCTGCAGTCGGTCGACAAAAAAATCGGCCAGAGCATAAAAAACACGCGTGGTCTGATTCTCGAAAACCACGAAAACGGCATTCTCGACGCGGTGTATTCAGCTAACTGCGGCGGACACAGCTCGGCAAATCACCAGATCTGGGTTTCCAATCCCGACAGGCACCTGCAGGGCGTCAGCGACTATAAAGCTCCGGTTCAGCTTGACCTGACCGATCACAAACAGGCAGAAGAGTTCATCCGCAATCCGGCCGAGGCCTGGTGCTCAGTCACAGGCGTCGAAGGGGCCGATAAATTCAGATGGCAGAAAACTCTTGAAGAAGCTGACTGGAAAAAGGTCGAAGAAGCCGCTGCAGTGGGCAGAATTCGCAGCATCGACGAATTCGTCAGAGAAATCAGCGGCCGCATCATCAGCATCAAGATTATCGGCAGCGCCGGCGAAAAGACGGTATTGCGCGAACTGGCAATCAGAAGACTCTTTGGCATGCTGCGCAGCTCGAATTTTATTGTCGAATGGAAGCGCGACAAGGAAGGTTACATCGTCGGCGCCAGCTTTATCGGAGCCGGCTGGGGACATGGCGTCGGCATGTGCCAGACCGGAGCGCAAAGCATGGCTCTGGCCGGCCGCAGCTTCGACAAGATCCTGCTGCATTATTTTCCTGGCGCACAACTGAAAAAGCTCTACTGATTGGCGGCGGAGTATATGAATAGCGGCGGGTTTGTGGTAGAATTGCGCTATCATGATCAAATCACACCCGAAATTCATGCTCACTACCTTTGGCTGCCAGATGAATCAGGCAGATTCTCAGCGTCTCAGAGGGCTGCTGACAAAAATCGGTTACAGCGAGACCGAAACTGAAGACGATGCCGACCTGATTCTGTTCAACACCTGCTGCGTGCGACAGCATGCAGAGCAGCGTCTCATCGGCAGAATTCAGTCGCTGATCAATCACAAGAAGCGCAATGCAAATCTGATAATCGGCGTTGCCGGCTGCATGGCTCAGAACATGCAGGAAGAAATGCTCGAAGCGCTGCCGCTGGTCGATCTGGTCTTTGGACCGAACGATATCGAAGAACTGCCACTGCTGCTGCAGCGAGCGGCCAATGGCCGAACCCTCGGCAGCTTTGTCGGTCGTGGCGCTTTTGATGGCGACTCTGCTGATGGCATTATACTGAACCGTCCTTTTTCAGCGATGGTCAACATCATCAGAGGCTGCACCAATTTCTGTTCATACTGTATAGTACCATATGTTCGCGGCCCCGAGGTCAGTCGACCATTACCAGAGCTCAAAACCTACATCAGCGAGCTGGCCGCCCGCGGTGTCACTGAAATCACGCTGCTGGGCCAGAACGTTAATGCATACGGCCGCGATATCGGCCTCGAAGAAGGCTTCACACAGCTGCTTGAACTGATCGAAAAGATCGACGGCATCAGATGGGTGCGTTTCATGACCTCGCATCCGCGCGATTTCTCACTGGCAGCGATAAAGCGGATTGCCAGACTGAGCAAAGTCTGCGAACAATATCATCTGCCAGTACAGTCAGGCTCGAACTACATTCTCGAACTGATGAAAAGAGGCTACAGTCGCGAAAAATATCTGAAGCTGGTCGATGCCGTGCGCGAACACATCAAAGATGCCTGTCTGAGCACCGACATCATCTGCGGTTTTCCCGGCGAGAGCGAGAGCGATTTCAAAGACACTCTCGATCTGGTCGAAAAAGTCCGCTATGAATCAGCATTCATGTATTATTATTCGCCGCGCCCCGGCACCGAAGCGGCCAAAATTGCAGATCAGCTCAGCGAAGAAGAAAAAAAAGACAGGTTGGCAAGGCTCATCGAAGTACAGAATCGCATCAGCCTCGAAGAAAGCAGCCAGCTCATCGGCCGTGAATTCGAAGTTCTGGTCGAATCAACCGCCGCCCGCGACCAGAACGATCTCGTCGGCAAAACCCGCAGCGGCAGATCGGTGAATTTTCCAGGCAATACATCACTGATCGGCAGTTATATGCGCGTAAGAATCGAGCAGGCCCGCAACTGGACACTCTCGGGGCGACTGCTGTCGCCCACGCCAGAGGACTGACATGGAAATTCTGCTACACACATGCTGCGGCCCCTGCCTTTCAGGCTCTTATCCGCTTCTCGAAAAAGCCATCGGGGCGGGCAAAACCGCCCTGTTCTGGGAAAACCCTAACATTCACCCGTTCATCGAGTATCAGCAGCGACTCGACTCATTCAAGGCAGCTGCCAGACATTTTGAACTCGAAATTCTCTACGGCGAAACCGCATACGGCCTCGAACGGTTTCTGCGGACGCTTGACAATGACTTCGGGCCACGGCGTTGCGCCGTCTGCTATCGCCTGCGGCTTGAAGCTGCGGCAAAAGCAGCAGCCGGCGCAGGCATGACAGCTTTTTCGACAACCCTGCTCATCAGTCCGTATCAGGATCACGAACTGTTGATCAAGACCGGTCATGAAGTCGCGGCTGAACACGGAGTAAGCTTTCATTATACAGATTTCAGACCGGGCTTTCGCGGTTCGCACAACACAGCCCGTGAACTGGGTTTATACCGGCAGAAATATTGCGGCTGCATATTCAGCGAACACGACCGCTACAAGAACGATAAAAAATATCTAAATCCGGACAGCAGCAGCGGCGTTTGAATGATTGAAACGAAATAAGGACGGGAGAGCATGCAACAGAGGCAAACATTGATATGCGGCAAGACGGCGTTCATCAGGTTACTGCTGGCAACGGCAGTTTTCCTCACGATTGCACTTCTGCCTGAACCCTGTGCTGCGGCGCGCAGGCCTTCAAAATCAGCGAATTCTGAGCCCATTCTGCGAGTCAAAATGGGCAGCAGCCACAACAGCTTCAAGGTGACCTTTCCTGACGGAGGCTGGCTGCAGAACAAGCGGGGCAGAAAAGTCAAAACATTCCGCAAAGGCGACACCTTTAACTGGCAACTGCCTGGCAAAAAGGGCCGGCGCGTTGAATACCGCGGCGAAAGTATCTACCTTTTCGGCAATAAAAACTTGGTTCAACTGAACAAAAGCCTTTATCGCGGCTATCTGCAGGCAGACATTACCGACAAAGGTGCGCGCATAATCAATCATGTCGGCATCGAAGATTATCTGCGCGGAGTCGTCGGCAGCGAAATCGGGTCACTCTCACCACCCGAATCTCTGCGCGCACAAACAGTAATTGCGCGAACTTATGCTTATGCCAGCCGCAACAAACACGGTTCTGAGGGCGCCGACGTCTGTGATTCGACCCACTGTCAGGTTTACAAGGGAGTAAGCGCAGAACGCGCCACGATCGACCCGGCGGTACAGGCAACCCGCGGCATAATCATGATTTCTGATGGCGAGCCGATCGCAACTTTGTATCACGCCAGCTGCGGCGGCATGACTTCAGATAACGACAAGGTATTCGGCGGTGCGCCACGCAGTTATCTGCGTCGGGTGGTATGCCCTTTCTGTCGCGACGGCACCAATTTCCGCTGGTCACGCTCGATTTCCACAGCCGCTCTGATCAAGGCGTTGCGCAGCGAAAAAATCGTTTTTTCGCGACTGTTCGATGCTGAAATTGAAGCACCGACGCACATGGATCGGGTTACCAACCTGGTTCTGCAGACCGATACAGGCACTCATAAGATTCGTGGCACGACGATACGACGACTTTTTGATCTGCCCAGCACGACCTTCGTTACGGGCAACCGCGGCCAGGCACGAGAGATCATCGCCGCGGCAACTCCGGTGAACAGAAAATCAGAGAGTGTTAGTGAGACGAAGCACAAAATCATGGTCGCTTCTCTGGTAGACGATGCTGCCGACGGTCCCGCCCAACTGATGATTCTGACAGCATCAGGCCTGAAAAGAACGCTGCGGCCAGAGGAGGGCTGGCAGACGATCGGGCTGTATCCGGCTGGCGATACGGCACCAGGCAGCGAAGAGCAACTTCCCCCGGCTCGGCTTGCGGCAAAACAGAGATCCAGGGCCGCGCAACTCGATGAGCTGCAGATTTTCGGGCGCGGTTACGGACATCAGGTCGGGCTTTGCCAGGCCGGGACCATAGAAATGGGCAAACGCAACTGGTCTTACCGGCAGATTCTCGCATTTTACTATTCGAATGTTGCATTAAGAAGTCTTGAATATTGAAAGTTTTTTGGTTTTTGATTAAATTTGATTAAGAAACAGCCGATATAAAACTGACATTCTGTAAATTTTAAAGCCGTCACGGTGTCGCATCGTGACTAACTTGGAGGAAAGAGCGTATGGGATTGTTCACCTTTGGGAACACCAATACAGCAGTAGGCGTCGATATCGGCACCTCGGCTGTTAAGATCGTTCAGCTCAAAAAATCTCCTTCTGGCCCGGAACTGGTTAACTATGGAATGATGCCATTACCGCCCGACTGCATGACAGAAGGCGCGGTTGGAGACCCACAGTCAGTTGCCGCAGTCATCAAGGACATTCTCAAGAGCCGGAAAATCAAACCGGAACGGACTTTCGTATCAATCTCCGGGCAGAACGTGATCATGCGCTTTACCAAGCTGCCGGTCATGTCACCGGAAGAACTCGAGCAGACTGTTCGCATCGAAGCCGAACAGTATGTCCCCTATGCGATTGACGAAGTCAGTATCACGCATGCCGTTTTGAGCACTGTCGAAGAAGAAGAAGAAGGCGGCGGAAAATATTCGATTCTCCTGGTAGTTGCCCAGAAAGACCTGGTCAATTCATACACCGACGTTCTCAAGAGCGCCGGCGTTACCCCGGAAGTAGTCGATGTCGACACCATCGCAGCCCTCAATGCGCTCGAAAGCTCGTATATGCAGAGTGCGACTTCTCAGGAAGGCGGCGAAGTTGTCGCCATCATCGACGCCGGTGCCAGAACCACCAACATTTCTGTGCTCAAAGCCGGAAACCTGATGTTTACAAGAAACATTCCGATTGCCGGCAATAATATCACTGAGATGATCAAAGATGTCATGAAGCAGGAATTCGATCAGGCCGAAGCGCTCAAGATCGAAGAAGCCGAAGTGAGCATCGGTGATGCCGGCGCCAACGAAATATCGGAAGTTGTTAAAACCACGGTCGAAGAACTCGCCTCAGAAATCAGACGTTCATTCGACTATTTCAAGGCGCAGTCACGCGAACCGCTGATTCACCGGATCATTCTCTCAGGCGGCAGTTCGAACCTCAAGAGCTTCAACACCTACATCAGCAACGAACTTGGCGTAGACGTGTTCATGGGGAACCCTCTCGAAGGCATCGCTGTTACCGCGCCAGACCCCGATGAACTCTATGACAACCTGCAACAGTATACGGTTGCCATCGGGCTTGCATTAAGAGGGGTGGTGGAAGACTAATATGATCAGAATTAACCTGTTAACGGTCAAACGGCGCAAGCCTATTCAGATTCCGTTCGCCGCCATCTTCTTCGTCATCGGCGTTGTCGGTATCGTTGCCGGTTTCATGGCCGGAACCAAGATGATCGAAGGCATGAACGACGATGCGATAGCTCAGCGCCAGCAACTCAAGAACGAAATCGCGCGCGAGCAGTCGAAACTCGATATCAAAGACCGCCTCCGCCAGGAGCGCGGCAAGATCGAGTCAGACATCTCAAGGCTTAAGCAGCTTTCTGGTGCGACACTGCTCCAGTGGTCACAGGCTTTCAGCAACCTGACAAGCGTTGTCCCTGAAAAAACCGTGTGGATCACCAACCTGCGCATCGACTCTGACCGTCGCGTTCAGATTACCGCCTATTCGTGCAACGAAGACGGTGCCGAAGAACCCAAAACCGGTGGTCAGCTGACCAAGGGCATTCAGCAGTTCATTCAGGAACTGCAGGGCCACGAGCACTTTGAAGAAGTGTTTTTGACCAGTGCCACCAAGAATATCTACGAAAAAATGCCGGTCTGGCGCTTTGAAGTGAACTGCCGAATCAAGCGCGATCTCGGCGACAAGAATCTGGGAGGTTGAAATGAACAACTTTGCCGTAGTAACGATTTTCCTCCTGGTCATCGCAATAGGTGCCGGCGTGTTCTTCTACATGAACTACTATCAGCCGATGGAAGAAGAAGGCAAGAAGATCAGTTCCGAAATCGAAGGCCTGAAGCGACAAAAAGCACAGCTGGCCAACATCGAAGAAGAAATGGCCGAACTGCGCAACCAGATATCAAAGCTGACGGAACAGAAAAACAAGTTGCAGATGGAATCGAACCAGCTCAACACCGTTGTTCCCAAGCTGCTTGAATCAACTGAAACCATCGCCAACAAATTCAGAGTGAAGTTCCAGGACATCAGAATTTCGCCGCTGGTCCGCGCCGAAGACTGGTCTGAACTGCCGGTTGAAATGACAGTTCTCGGCACCTTCAAAGACATCGGCAGCTTTCTGACGATCATGGAACGCCGCAAGATCATCAATCTGGCGGCCGGCTCGATGAACGTATCAGTATCAGCCGAAGTCGACCGTGACAGCAAAAGCCCTCTCCTCAGCGTTACGCTCAGCGCCAAAGTCTATATCATGGGCAGTGGCATATAATGGAAAAAGGAGGCCTGACTATTATGAACAGATACAGCCCAGCAAAACTATTGGGAATCATCTTTCTGGCAGCGATCCTTCTTGCCGTTCCGAGGGTTTTCGCAGTCGATGAACTCGACGACTTCGGTGGACTCGACGATCTTGGCGGCGACTCAGCCGCACCGGCTGCCCCTGCTGACGCAGGTGGTGGCGATGGCATGGTTGCCGAAAGTCCGGCTTCAGGTGGCGACAGCAGCGGCGGTCTGACCGAAACTGCAAAGATGACCGAAGGAGAACAGGTAGATTCGCTGATCAACAAGTTTTCTTTCGCACCTGAAATTCCGAACAAAGACCCATTCAAACCGATCGTCGAAAAGAAAGTCGTTCTGCCTCCAGTAAGAACCGTTCAGCCGGTTGCCAGACCGCAGGACAGCAAACCGCAGCCGCCTCCGGTCAAGCCGATCAAGATCTTCGTAACCGGTATCGTTGGTAACGAAGGGCAGCGCCTGGCAGTTATCAAGTTTGAGGACGAAGAACACACGGTTACCAAAGATCAGATCGTAGACGGCAAATTCAAGGTCGTCGATATTCAGAATGACCGCATCGTTGTCTATTCGAACAAGGAACAGCGCCGCCACACCTTTAAAATCGGTGGCGACGAAAAAGAATGACCTGCTGAACGCAAGCCAGAAGGGCTGCAACAGACGCTCCCCCCGCGGGAATCGTAATGCTGCAGCCCTTTTTAATTAGACTGCCGACAAGGCAAAACGATAAAGGAGTAAAGAGATGAAGAGGAAATTCATGTGGTTAACCTGGGGCCTCATCAGCCTGGCGGCTCTTCTGACCATAGGCTACAAGAGTGTGGCTTCTGAAATGGAGAAACATGAAAACAGTCAGAGCCGGCCGGTCATGATTGATCCAGACACGAATTCTGACTGATTTTCAAAGAATCTGATCTAAATCATAATTTAAGGTCAACAATCTGCCGCAACCAGCCGATACTGGTTGCGGTTCTTATTTAGTCGCCAAAAGCGGGCGAAAAAAAGAGCGAAAGAAAATCAAAAATTTGCTTCATAAATCACAAAAACTTGTCGATGTATCAACTGACAAACCAGAAATGGTAATTGTCGGAGATTTTGTTGTCGGACATTCCCGTTCGGAGGTATAGAAGAATGTGTTCCACGGGTTACACCAGGAAGAAAACCAACATCTTACTACTGTTTGCGGCTCTCACCGTCGCACTGTTGTTGCCGGGCTCTGTCAGAGCCGATGACAACATTACCCTCGATTTCCGTGACACTGACATACGTCAGATCGTCAAGGTAATCGCCCAGCAGTCAGGAACCAACATCATTGCTGAAAAGAGCGTCAGCGGCCGCGTCACCGTCAAGCTGTCAGACGTTTACTACGAGGAAGCCATGAACCTGATCGCCAAAACCAACGGTTTTGCGGTTCGCAAGATTGGCAACACCTGGATCCTCGCTGATGAGAAAAAGCTCATCAACGCATTCGAAAAGGGTCAGACAGTCACCCGACGCCTGCAGTATGCCAAAGCAGCCGACGTTGCTAAACTCTTCGGCGGCTCCAGCGGTGCGGCCAAAGGTGGCGTTACCGTCACTCCTGACGAGCGCATCAACGCACTTATCATCGAAGGTTCGAAAGAAATGATCGACCAGGCCAAAAAGCTGATCGAAACGGTCGACGTGCCGGTTCATCAGTGCATGATGGAAGCGAAGATCGTCGAAGTCAAAACCGACGCTTCGAAGAGCATCGGCTTCAAATGGCAGGGTAAAACCGGCGCTGAAGGTGAATATGCGAACTTCGATTCGCTGCCGGTGTTCTCGACCAAGGAATACTTTGCAGTTAACCCGGATTCTGGCCTCTATCAGGAAGCCTTTACCGGTCAGCAGGGCGACATGTTCGGACTCGGCGACTTCTATCGCGAGAACCTTCTGTTCAAAGCCACTTTCGCAGCGCTCGAAACCCGCAACGAAACCAAGGTTCTGTCGAATCCCAAGATCTCGGCAGTCAATGGTCAGGAAGCGGAAATCATCGTCGGCACCAAGGTTATCTACCCAGGCGGCGCTGACCAGCCACCGAAAGAAAAAGACACCGGTATCAAGCTCAAAATCACACCACGCATCAATGACGACGGCTACATCACTGTTGACGCCGAACCCGAAGTATCATTCGTTGAATCGTGGTCGAACAACAACATGTATCCGGTTATCGGCACGCGCTCTGCCAAGACCACTGTTCGTGTCAGAGACGGCGAAGAGATTCTCATCGGCGGCCTGATCAGGGACGAAGAAGGCAAAGAAAGCAACAAGATACCGTTGCTTGGCAATATTCCGATCATCAAGAATCTGTTCAGCTTCAAGGGCAAGAAAGGCCAGTCTCAGGAACTGATTATCCTGATCACTCCGCACATCATTGCCCAGAGCATCGAATCAGCCGCTCCGACCTCACTGGTTCCGGCAGGCATGCCAGCTGCTGCTGCCACTCCGCAGCCAGCCTTCACCCAGCCGGCCGGCACAATCGACGACTCATTCGACAACGCATTCGACACATCGTTCTGATACCTCCGACACAAAAGGGGCTGAACCACCGGGTTCAGCCCCTTCTCCTTTTAGCTGAGTCGGCAGCCTGCGCACCAGTCAGACGTTTCGCCATCTGCCCGGTGTTATCGAGGCAGAAGCTTCTGGCTGGCACGCAGCTCTTCGAATCTTGTGCAGATCTGCTCCAGAGTGCTGCCACCAGTCATTGCAAGCAGCTGCGAGGCAAGCTCGATCGCGACAATCGACTCGGCAACTACAGCGGCAGCGGTCAGAGCCTGGGTATCTGAGCGATAAAATGCCGGTGTGGCCGGTTGGCCGGTGCGCAGATCGACCGAAGGCAGCCCGGCATTGGCCGGCAGCGGCTTCATGTGAAAACGCATAATCAGTGGCTCGCCGTTAGTCATACCACCTTCGATACCGCCGGCAAAATTACTCGCGCGTGACCAGCCGGCCTCAGCTGAAAAAACAATCGGGTCAGCGGGTGAACATTGGCCGTGCGCCTGTTTCAAAGCCATGCCAACCTCGACGCCTCTGACTGCCGGAATGCTCATCAACAAAGCTGCCAGGCGAGAATCGAGACGAAGATCTGGCTGAGTATGGCTGCCCAGGCCGGCTGGCAGATTCCAGAAAATTACGGCAGCGGTGCCTCCGAGACTTTTACTGGCGGCGCCAGCTGTATCGACAAGGCTTTTCCAGGGCTCAACCACCTTACTGTCTGGTGTCATAAAGTCATCGCCATTTTCGGCGATAAGCTTCGCCAGCTCAGCGGGGTCGCCCTGGTAATCGATTTCGGCGGTGACAGCAGCCAGCTGTTCAAGCAGACACAGAGACTTTATGCCCAGCATACGCAGCAGGCAGCGTGGCGGCACCGACAGAGCGGTGCGCATAACCGTCTCGCGTGCAGATGCGCGTTCGCGAATGTTACGACAGTCGTGCAACCCGTATTTGATTGCGCCAGGCAGGTCAGCGTGACCGGGCAACGGCACCGCGATCGCTGCCTGTCGCTCATCGGACACCGTGAAAGGATGCATCTGCTCGCGCAGTTCGTTTTTAACCGCATTTTCGATATGCAGGGCAATCGGTGCGCCTGTTGTGTAACCTCCGCGCAGACCGGCGGTTACCTGAACTTCGTCGACTTCGACCTGCTGGCGGGGGCCGCGACCATAGCCGGCACGGCGGCGCCTGAGAACAGCGGCAAAATCTTCAGAGGTGATCTTTACGCCAGCCGGCATGCCGTCGAGAATGCCAGTCAGGGCGGCGCCATGTGATTCCCCGGCGGTAAGAAAGCGCAGGCTCATGTTGATTTCTCCTGATCGTTAACGGTTATTTCGCCACATTTTAACGCAGACTGCGCATTTGCGCAAAAATACTCTTAAATATAGGCTGCCAGATGCCGATTAACTTCCTGATAAATAAAAAATCAAAAAATCCCTAATCATGGGCAAAAATTTTGCCGATATATCGTTTAGGGAAGGTGTTATTTTGGCAAACTTGAATCCGAATACAGATAGTCAGCACAGAATGGCAGTCGAGTTTCTCGGCCGCGATCCGCGCACACCCTTTACCATCAAAACCTTCTGTCCTGATGGCACTCCTCAGGTGCTTCTCGCAGACCCGGTATTCATCGAAGATGGCATCTGGAAACCCTTTCCTGCGTTTCTCTGGCTGGTCTGTCCCCGCCTCAAACTGCTGGTGGCCGAGCTCGAACAACAGGGCAAGGTCAGAGAATACTCGCAAAAGCTCAAAACTGACGAACAGTTTCGCGAGAGCTTCATGAGCGGACAGAAAGAAATAGCCAGACTACGGGTAGAAATGGCCGAAAAAATATATCCGGGCGAACTGCCCGATCATATCAGGGAAATACTGAGCGAAACCACGGTTGCCGGCAGCAGAGATTTCAGGGGCGTCAAGTGTCTGCATTCGCATCTGGCACAGGAACTGGCGTTTCACAACAACCCGATCGGCGCCGAGGTGCTTGAACGGATTAAAAACTGCAGTGCAGGCGATCATTGCGGCACTTTGCGTGCCGAAAGGAGCGAAGCGTGATACGTGGCATCTATACAGCTTCTTCGTCGATGCTGTGCGAAATTGTCAGGCAGGATATGGTTGCCAACAATCTCGCCAACGTCGATACGGCCGGCTTCAAGCAGGACCAGGGCATCTTCAAGGAGTTGCCAACCATGACTCTGCGCAAAGTTAATGACGGGCAGCTTTATCCGCCACGACCGTTCTACAAGTTTCCCAAAATCGGCGAACTCGGTACCGGCGTCATCGTCGATGAATCATTCACTAATTTCAAGGCAGGTGCCTTCGACTACACAGGCAACGAGCTCGATATCGCTCTCGAAAACGAAAAGGCCTTTCTCGTCGTCGAATCGAGCAAAGGCACCAGGTTCACCCGCGATGGCATTCTGACCATCAACCATGAAGGGTTTCTCACCAACATGCATGGCGACTACATACTTGCCGATAACGAGCCGGTCGATGAAAACGCCGGCAGTATTCTCGACGAAGAAGGAAATCTCAACCAGCGCCTGCAGAGAGTGCAGGTCGGTGAAGGCCAGACCGTGACCATAGATCGCAGTGGCCGCGTGCTGGTCGACAATGCGCCGCTGTTCAGAATTGCCCAGGGCATCGCCGCTGACCGCAAGGCTTTTCGCAAGGAAGGCGCCAACAAGTTCGTGCGCGCCTACGGCGAAGTTGCGCGGGCAGAGGGTAACATCAAGCAGGGCTATGTTGAAAAGCCCAACTTCAGTCTGGTTGAGGAAATGGTGCGCATGATCGAAGTATCACGTGCCTACGAAGCGAATTCAAAAGTTATCCAGTCTCATGATGGCCTGCTCGACAAGGCGATCAACTCGGTCGGCGCAACCCGCCGCTGACGCATAATCTGAAAGAACCGGAGGAATAGAAGCCTATGCTGAGATCATTGTGGTCTGCATCTACAGGCATGAAAGGTCAGGAGACCAACATAGCCGTTGTCTCCAACAACCTTTCGAACGTAACTACGACGGGGTTCAAAAAGAGCCGGGTCGACTTTCAGGATCTGATGTATCAGACGCTCGCCGAACCCGGAGCGCCGATTTCGAGCGACAACACCTACCCGGTAGGCATTCAGCTCGGCCACGGCGTCAGACCGGTCGCAACTCAGCGCATGTTCTCGCAGGGCGAGTTCCAGCAGACTGAACAGCCACTCGATGTGGTCATCGAAGGTAAAGGCTTCTTTCAAATTCAGCTGCCCAACGGCGACATCGCCTACACTCGCGACGGCGCCTGGAAACTGTCTGAAGACGGTGTCGTCGTAACCTCTGACGGTTACACGGTTCTGCCCGGCTTCACCATTCCGCGCGAAGCCATCGGCCTCAACATCACTTCTTCAGGTATCATCGCCGCCAAAATGCCGAATCAGGTCGATCTCGAAGTTCTTGGCCAGATTGAAACCGCCAACTTCATCAACCCGGCCGGTCTCAAGGCGATTGGTCGCAATCTGTTCATTCCCAGTGGCAGTTCAGGCGATGCGGTAGTCGGCATTCCCGGCACCGAAGAGCTCGGCGAAATCGCCCAGGGCTTCATCGAAATGGCCAACGTCAAGGTAGTCGAAGAAATGGTCAACATGATCGTCGCCCAGCGCGCCTATGAAGCGAACTCCAAGACGATTCAGACATCCGACACCATGTTGCAGATCGCCAACAACCTGCGTAGATAAGGTAAGACGTTTTGAAAATAAATAACCTCACCGGACGAATCAGCTCAACCCTGATAAGCTGCTGCGTCGCTCTGCTGTGCTGCAGCCAGGCTGGCGCTGCCATCATCATGCCCTCGGCAAAAGACCAGATAACTGCTCTCAAGTCGACAGTTCTGGTAAACAGCAGCGAAATCAAAGCTGACTGCCTGATAAAAAGTGAAACCAGCTCAGAGTTACGCGAAAATCTTGCAGCCATTCAGCTCGGTCATATTCCAGATCCTCTCGGAGAACTGGTGCTCGACAAAACCGAAATCCAGCGCAAACTTGGCAGCTTTGCCACCGGCCTCGCCATTCCCGACCGCGTGACAATCCGCAGAGCAGGAAGCATTCTCAAGGGATCAGACATAGCTGAACGAATTACATCACTATGCAATGAATCTGAGTCATGCGAACTGTCCGTCGATCTGTCGCGCGTGCCCTCAAATATCGTGCTGCCCGGCAATCTGCAGAACTGGGAAATCATGACCAACTCTGAAAACACCCTTGGAATGCGTCTTTTTGTATTAACTGCGCAAACCGATGGTGGGCCCTTCCGGCAGCTGATACAGGTTCGCGTAAGTCGCATCGTTGAAGCCGCCGAGCTGACAAGGCTGGCACGCCCCGGCGAAACTGTGAGCAGCAGCATGATCAGAAAGAAAAAGGTCGAGGTAAAAAGCGACCAGAGTAATATTCCGGTAACTTACGCCGAAGCCGTTGGAAAATGCCTCGGGCGCTTCAAATCGCCCGGCACTGTTCTGCGCAGCAGCGATCTTTCGATCGGCCCCGGTAACATCTGTAAAACGAGCGACAAGGCAAGCAGCCTTTCTTTGAGCAAACAGCAAAACTTCGCAAAGAAATCGGGCCGCGAATCGTGGTTGATCAAGCCCGGCGAAGACGTTGATTTTCATTTCAACAGTGGCACGCTTTCACTCAAGATTCCCGCCCGGGCAGTTCAAGGCGGCAGCGAGGGCGACGAGATCACTCTGATAAACTTGCAGACCCAGCGCCGAATACGCGGCGTAATCAAAGACAAAGGCAGGGTAGAATATGCACAGAATTAAGACACTGATAGCTTTGTGCCTGATGATGGTGATCGTCAACGCTGCAACGGCAAATTCTTTGTGGCTTGGCGGTAACGATCTCTATTCATCGCAGAACTCCCGCGAATACAGGCCTGGCGACATCATTACCATTGTGATATCTGAAGAATCGAACGCCCAGTCAAAAGCGACCACGAGCACCCAGAAAGACAGCACGACCGAAGTAAAGACAGGCCCCGACATACCCATAGTCAAGAATCTGGTCAAGAACTTCGTTGGCAAAAGCGAAGTTACCAACGAGTTCGACGGTCAGGGCACCACTACCCGCTCCGGCAAACTTACCGGTACTATCACGGCTACCGTTCTCGAAGTGCTCGGAAACGGCAATCTGCTGGTCGAAGGCAGCCGCTCAATCGTGGTAAATCGTGAGACCCAGATAATGAAAGTGCGTGGCGTCGCCCGCCCGCGCGACATTGACGGCAACAACACAATCAACTCAAAACTGCTGGCTGATGCCCAGATCAAGTTCGATGGCAGAGGCGTCGTTGGCAGAGTCAACCGCCCCGGCATCGTCACCCGACTTTTCCAGAGCGTGCTTTAAGCGCAATCTACAATGTAAATACAAAAACACTCCCCCAACGATAGCCGCCCACTCAGGGGCGGTTATTTTTTTTGCACCAGATTGTGCACAACACATTGAAATTACATCAGTAAATCTGCTATAAATTTAGACAGCCGTGAAGGAACAGCCTGATGTATATTCTTGGGATCTCTGCCTATTACCATGACTCTGCCGCCTGCCTCGTGCATAACGGCAGAATTGTCGCTGCTGCACAGGAAGAACGCTTTACGCGTATCAAGCATGACAGCAGCTTTCCGATGCACGCGGTAAAATATTGTCTGAAAAGCGCCGGCATCGGCATGCAGCAGGTCAATGTTCTGGTTTTCTATGAAAAGCCGTTTATCAAGTTCGAAAGGCTGCTCAAAACCTACCTGAGCTTTGCCCCGGCCGGCCTCAGCTCATTTTTTCATTCCATGCCGCTCTGGATCAAAGACAGACTGTTCATGAAATCAGAGATCGCCCGACTGATAAAAGAAAACTTCGACAATCTGCCTGAAGAGATCCTGTTCAACAAGCATCACCGCTCGCATGCAGCATCTGCATTTTTTCCTTCGCCTTTCGAAGAAGCGGCTGTGCTCTGCCTTGACGGCGTCGGCGAATGGGCAACGACTACCGCCTGGCAGGCATCAGACAACACACTGAAACAGCTCTGGGAAATCAGGTTTCCGCACTCATTGGGGCTGTTGTATTCGGCTTTTACGGTTTATACCGGCTTCAAGGTCAACAGCGGTGAATACAAGCTGATGGGGCTGGCTCCCTACGGCAGACCTGTTTACAAACAGCTGATTCTCGACAACCTCGTCGATGTCAAAGCCGATGGCACCTTTCGCCTGAACATGGATTACTTCGATTACTGCACCGGCCTGAGTATGTTCAACGAGCGGTTCTGCAGGCTCTTCGGCGGGCCACCGAAAAAACCCGAAGATCAGACAACAGAGCGTGAGATGAATCTGGCCAGATCGGTTCAGGAAGTCTGCGAAGAAATCGTATTAAAACTGGGCAGCAGCCTGCATGCCGAAACTGGCCTCGACAAGCTTTGCATGGCCGGCGGCGTGGCGCTGAACTGTGTTGCCAACGGCCGTCTGCTGCGCGAAGGCCCATTCAAGTCGATCTGGATTCAGCCAGCAGCCGGGGATGCCGGCGGTGCTGCCGGAGCGGCTCTCGACGTCTGGTTCGAACATCTCAAAAACCAGCGAAAAGCCGAATCGCCAGACATGATGCAGGGTTGCTATCTCGGTCCGGCTTTCAGCAATGCCGAAATCAAGTCATTTCTCGACCAGCACTCGATTCCTTACACGCAGATCGATGATTCACCGCTGTTTGAAAAAATTGCCGACGATCTTGCCAGAGAAAAGGTCATCGGCTGGTTTTCCGGACGAATGGAATATGGCCCGCGCGCATTGGGGGCCCGCAGTATCATCGGCGACGCGCGTTCGACAAAAATGCAGAAGGTGATGAATCTCAAGATCAAGTTTCGCGAGTCATTCAGGCCTTTTGCACCATCGGTTCTGCGCAGCCGTCTCGAAGATTACTTTGAGCTTGCCAGTGACACCCCCTACATGCTGCTGACAGCCCAGGTCAAGAAAGAGCGCATGCTCGAACTGAGCGATGCCCAGAAAAGCCTCACTGGCCTTGACCTGCTCAACGTCGCACGCTCCGAAGTTCCGGCCATTACCCATGTCGATGGCTCGGCACGTATTCAATCGGTTCACCCCGAAACCAATCCTCGCTATCACGCCATGATCAAGGCTTTTGAGCATAAAACCGGCTGTGGCGTGATAGTCAACACCTCATTTAACGTGCGCGGCGAGCCAATCGTCTGCACCCCGGTCGATGCTTACAAATGCTTCATGCGCACCGAAATGGACTCTCTTGTGCTCGAAAACTTCTATCTCAAAAAAGAAGACCAGCCAAAAGAAATAATCGATAAACTGGGGCTCGAAAATTTTGCACCAGACTGAACAGATAACGGTAGAAAATCTGCCCGACCCGACCGGCCGCAACAGCGAACTGCGCAACTTCGGCCTGCTGGTTGGTGTCGCCTTTCTGGCAATTGGCCTCTGGCCATTGCTCAGGCAGGCTGACGTAAGGGCCTGGGCCCTGATTGTGGCAACAGTTCTCATATTGCCAGCTTTACTGAGGCCTGCCTGGCTTAAATTTCCGCATGCCGCCTGGCTCAAAATCGGTGCGGCACTCGGCTGGTTCAACACCAGACTCATTCTCGGCATTCTCTACATTGTGGCCATATTTCCAATTGCACTGATCCTGCGTATCATCGGCAAAACCCCGCTGCAGCTAAAATTCGACAAAAATGCGGCAAGTTATCGAGAAAAGCCTGACTCAGACGATGATCAGAGCCTTTCCCAACAGTTTTAATCTGAGGAAACCAAATTGACCAATCTCGAAAAAACTACAACAAGAACGGCTACAGTAGCTGAATTACTCGGTTTTTTATGGAAGAAAAAGCAGTGGTGGCTGCTGCCGATAGTCATCAGCCTGCTGATGCTCGGCATCCTGCTCACCCTCGCCAGCTCTTCCCCCCTCGGCACATTCATGTATACGATATTCTAACATCGTGCTCGTTCTCGTAATCGTAATCTGAATCGTAATCGGGATCGAATAATCTCTCAACTCGAAATCGCACTCTCTACGCCTGCACAAACAATTTCCGGCAATGAATCAAGTAATAACGAATCTTTTGAAAAAAATAATAATTGCGATACTATTGCTGTTGGTTCTGCCGGCGCTCCTGCTGGGGTTGGCGGAGCTTGCCTGCCGGGTGGCCGGCATCGGTTACCCGACCAGCCTGTTCATCAGAGATAAAATGCCTGATGGCCAGGCCTGTCTGCGTATCAATTACCAGGCTGCCCGTCGTTTTTTTCCGGGCAATCTGGCACGCCGCCCGCTACCCGAGGTTATGCCGGCGGTTAAACCGGCAAAGCGCCTGCGCATTTTCGTTCTGGGCGAATCAGCGGCGCGCGGCGAAAAACTTGCAGATTTTTCGTTCACCCGCATGCTCGAAGCGGCTCTGAACAGGGGCCATTCAGAACAGGTGGCTGAAGTCATCAATACCGGCATTCCGGCTATCAACAGCTGGGTTCTGCGTGAATTTGGCAAAGAAATCATCGATTATCAGCCTGACGCTCTGGTAATTTACGCAGGGCACAATGAATTCATCGGGCCATACGGCCCGGCCAGCGTTTTTGGCCTGGCGAAAAGCCGTTCAGCTGTCCTTACCGGCATCTGGGCATCTTCGTTGCGCATCATTCAGTCGCTGAAGAGCGACCAGCTGCCAACAGAGCTGGCTAAAGGCTGGCAAGGTCTCGAAATGTTTCTAAAAAACAGCATTTCAGCCGACAGCGCGGCTGTAAAAGAATGTCTCGCCAACTGGCAGGCAAACATGTCTGATATCTTAAAGCTGGCGCAGGAACGCAAAATACCCGTAATCTGGTGTCGGGTGCCGGTCAATCGCAAAGATTGCCCACCCTTCATATCTGACACGACAGGAATAAGCCAGGCAGACCTGGAAAAGCTCAAGATTCTAGGCGAAAAAATCAATGAGGGCGACTCTTCTGCCTCTTCACAGCTGGTTGGAGAGCTTTATAAATGAGCAGACACACACGCTCTTTTTAACTATCTGACCGGAGTTTTACTGCTTGAGGCCGGCCAGATAGAATCAGCACAAGCGAAGTTTAAACGGGCAGTCGATCTTGATTGCTTCAGGGTAAGAACAACCGATAGTTTTAACACCGAAGCTGAGAAGCTGGCAAAAAACTTTGGCGCTATTACAGCCGATGTCGAACGAGTCTTTGCCGAGAATTCAGACCACGGCATTATTGGTTCAGAGCTTGTCTACGACCACGTTCATCTTACCGAAAGAGGTCACTATCTGGTTGCCCGCTCCGTTTTCAACGCATTGAAACAGGCAAAATTACGCAACAACGAAATCTTTCCGGAAAAGTTTCCGTTAGAAGCAGAAGTCCTTACTATGCTGGGCTACACCAGCGCCGATGCGGTCGCCAATCTCGAACACATTATCAGCAGCATGAGCCGGCCGCCATTTACCATGCAGTATGGTCATAAGCAGAGACTGGCTGCCCTGTCAGAAACTCTTGCGGGTATGCAACAGCAAAATGACAGAAATAAAGATATTGAAACGACAAAAGCTGCGCACGAACAGCGATCTTATGACCACAGAACTGCGCTGCGGATGGCCATGCTGATGAATGAGCAACCGCAGGCTGCTGCGGCCCTGTTCGAAAAAACGCTCAAGCTCAATCCATTCAACATTGATGCTCTCAACAACCTGGCATCATTGAAGATACAGCAGAATCAGCTGGCAGCAGCAGAGACACTTCTCAATCGAAGCCTCGAACTGGCACCAGGCTTTGCTCAGGCCTATTTCAATCTCGGCCTGGTTGCGGCTGCCCGCAAAGATGTGAATCTGGCGGCCAGTCACTACAAAACCGCCGTAGCGGCAGACCCGGCGATGTTTCTTGCCCTGCGCAATCTCGGCAATCTGCACTTTCGCAACCGGGAATTTCTGTCGGCGAAAAATGCCTATGAACTCTCGCTGACAGCTGCTCCAGAAGACATGCCTTCACAACTTGGCATTGGCAACTGCCTGATGGAGATGCAGCAGACCTCTATGGCCATTGAGATGTATCAGCGGGCTGCCAACGCGTTTAAAAATTCTCCTCTGCCACGCTACAGCCTTGGCAAAGCATTTGAAAAATCCGACAAGCCTGCCGAAGCCGCCAAAACTTACGAAGAAGCAGCCAGACTCGGCCATCTGCCTTCCCTGCAAAAGCTGATCAATCTTCAGTTGTCAGAAAAAATCTCGCTCGACCCGGATCATTTCGCGAAGTTATGTCTGCTCGGCTGTGAGATGACCGATTTCAAAGACCCCTGGTTCAATCAGACCCTTGCCATAGCCCACGCGCAGCGCGGCGAACTTGACGAAGCCCTCGGCATACTGCACCGCGCCGCCGACCTCGCCCGCAATCAGGGACAGAATCAGCTGTTGCAGGAAATCGAAAACAACATGGAGCTGCTGAATAATTCGAGATAGCAGGCTCTCACTGACATTCAAGATTATCAGCAAAAGCGTTGTGGATAAAGGAACGGCCCTGAAACGCGAGCGGTTTCAATCCTGGGCGATGTGCCAGTAGGGGGCATTGATGAACGGACTGGTAATGGCGCTTGATATTGTTGTAGTCATCTCAAAGAACTGGTGATCGCCGGTCTTTTCGTTTTTCTGGTCGGCGCTGATCCGCAACGTGACCAGCAGCATCGGCAAAGCCGGATTAAGGGGATGCGCATACAACTCAAACCTTGCGTCTTTAACATCTTTAAACATGATGTTCTGGCCAGCCACAGAACGCATCAGACACTTTTTGTCCTCGTTGTTTTCCCGGTAGCTGTAGATACTATAGTTTACCTGCTCGGTCAAAGGCCTGACAGCACCCTCCGGGGTATCGTAAACATGCTTGAAAAAATGAATTTCGCCGGCACTGACGACGATGGGAACAGCCTGATTTCCGATAGTGAATTCGCTGGCCTTGACGACCGGCATACGCAAAGCCTTACGTTTTTGTGACAGCGTTGCTGAATCTGAAATCTGGGGAGTTGCCGAGCGAAAATCGCGGCGCAGATAGTTGATCGCGTAGCGGGCGCCCTGAAGTTCCTGCAGGTCGACAGCACCGCGACTGCGTTGCCTGCTGACATAGGAAAACACCGTGTATGCTGTGAACATCAGAGCAGTGGCCAGCAAAATACCGATGACCGCTTCGACAAAGGTAAAGCCTCTTCTGTCAGCCTTCCTGAAGAGCATCAGTATATCTCGCTTTCGTCAAAAATCAGGGTCGACAAGGTAAGTTTTCGCATCCGGTCTGGTTCAGCACCGATCGTCTCGATACGCTCCGGTATTTTGTTCTCGTTCCAGAATACGTCTACCGTCAGTTTGCGTATGAACCTGGCATTTGGGACGCCGGCCGGCACAGGGGTAATTCTGACCTTACGATAAAACCAGGCCTTGCTGTATTCGGCCGGGTATGTTCTGGTAAAGGGCTGCCAGCCTGATGTGTTGTTAAATGGAATTTTGCCCGACAAACCCGTGCCTGGATCTACAAGTGAGCCTTCGAAGATCTGCACCCTGCTGCTGGAAGCATCTGAAAGCGGCATCGCCTGTATCAGTTCTATGGTCTCCTGGGCAATCTGCAGCGCCCGCAGGTAATTTTCCGCGTTGCTTGTTTCAACTCTGGTCGTCGATGCGAAATAAATAAGACCACCGAAAAATACCAGCCCGACTCCGGTGGCAACAACGATTTCGACGAACGAAAAGCCTTTGCGCCGCATTGTGCCATTGCATTTTCTATTCATTTGTGGCACCAGCCTTACGCCTGGATTTATCATAGACTTGCGCAACGGCCTGTTGAGCCTCGATTGCTGCGAGTTCGGCGACCTGAAGCTGCTTGATTCTGACAAGTGCCGATCTTATGACTTCAGGCTGCTGAGGAACCATGTAGTCAAGCGGCAGCTTGTGAAAATCAAGTGAAAACGGCCTGTTGCCAGGAAACAGTTCGTTCGGCAGATTTCCGAAACTCGGCTTCAGCTGCTTCGTCGACACCTCTCCGGTTTCGGTGTTTTCGGCGCGCCCGGTATTCCATGCAAACTTTTTTGTTCCGTAACGAATGACCTTGCTGCCGGATTTTTTTTCACCGTCAGTCTGTCGAACTCGTTTTACGATATAGGGAAATGCGATCAAAAGAGTCAGAACAAATGATGCAAATACTACTCTGATGACAATCTTGCGCACCGAAGGATTACTGAGCATAATCAACCGCCATCAGCGATCTGGTCTGGCCTACGCTGACCCTTACCGGATATTCCGGGAAATACAGACCGGGGTCGTGAACGATTCTAAGATGCCCGCCCTCAGGCATTCCACGCATTTCAAAAAGATTGTCGACAACCAGATTGCCCAGCAGATTGACGCTCTTACCTTCGAACTCGATACCGCCCTCGGCACTGGCCGAAGTCTGCGAGTTATCATTGAAACAGGTCGTCGCGACCAGAGATGCATGAATATCGGCTGACGGACCGGAGCTCTTGATGACAAATCTGCCATACATCAGATAGATACCCAGATAATCTTCGTCTGGATTGAGTGGCGCCAGATCACCAATATTGCATTTACCTTCACCCAGTATGATCTTTCCTTTGCCACGATACTTCTGAACGCCAGAAAGATCGAGGGTCTGATCAGTTTTGCCGGCAATCAGAGATATCCCGTCGAGGTCAAGAGTCTTCTGACCATCGATGGTTCTGACACGATCTTTTACAAACTCATCAGGTGTCTGATAGTAGTAGGCAATATTACGCAAAGACTGATCGAAAGTGGGAAACACATCGTAGCCTTCGACGCCACCTCTGACTGCTGTCGGAGTTTTAGCCGAAATTGCGCCGGCGCCAAAAAAGAAGTTATTGATCGAAAAGTGTTCGACAGGCATCGACATCAGCCGGTTGGTTCGTGAATCGACAGGTGGATTAAGGACTTTTCCGCTGAATGTCTCCGGGGTTTTCTCGTAGTGCAGCGCAACCGCCGGAAAAGAAACGGGCACGATCTGATCTTTCAGATCGAAGTTAACTTCAATCTTGTCGGTAAAAGCGATCTTAAAAAAGCGCAAAAAGACTGGTCCTTCGACGTAGACGGGCGTGTTACGCGCTTCGCCAAAAAGCAGCGGCATCTTTCCACCGGCAGCACGCATCGGGTTTGATTTTTCGACCTCATCAAAATAGCTGAAAATACCTACAAACGGATGCTGACTGACAAACGAGTTGTCCTGAGTAATTCTGGTGTAATCGGTATAGCCATAATGATATTGCCAGCTGGCCATCAAGGTATTGACAAGAGACCGAAACGCCTCTGAATTGGCGGGATTACCACCCGCCTTCAGGTAATCCTGATAAATCATGTAGCTGATCGTGCCTTCCTGTTGGGAATCAGCTTTGGCCGAGTCTACTATTGCCTTGTAGATCGTCACCAGCTCGTTGGTTTTATGAAAGTCTGCGGTCAAAGAAAATGAACCTGAAACTTTTGAAAATGCAACGGGCGGGTTGACGAAAAAAAGATTTCCATCGCTAAGTCGGGCAAGCGTGCTGTCTTTCATTTTGAAGGCTGCCGGCTGATAAAAAGAACCGAGCAGATACTTGTCTTTGTCAAAATCAAGATCAAGAATTACCGGTGGTGTTTCTGCGCTCTTGCTGCCTTCGGGAAACTCCGGGCAGGGTGGATAAGATCGGTTACCAAAGTATGCAAAAGAGTATTTGCCCGGGTCATTAGTGGTCACGCCCTGCACGATGATGCGCTTGTTCGGGTTGTTGAGCGAGCGGCAGAAGGTTTTTACAAAAAGTGCGTATTTATCGAGAAAAGGGTCAGAAAGATCTACTATCCTGATATCACGACGTTCTTTTACTCTGGTTTCGGTGGGGTAATCGCGATACTTTGCCCTGGCAACCAGTTCAACATAGCCAAGATATGCCGGTCGCGGGATTCCGGCAATTCGCCCGGTGATTACCAGGCTTACCTGCCCTGAAACATCGCCACGGCTGCCCAGGGTTTCTTCGACCAGCTGGTTCGTCATTTTGAGCCGGTTTGAATCATAGCTGGCGTTAAAGATTACTCTGGCACCATTCACTGCCTGGTTGGTCTGCCATAACTGATAAATGGCCCCGCCGACAGGGGTGTTCTTATGGTTGACTTCTGCCTTTACCAGGGCCAGCATCTCGTTAACACCAGCCTGGGCAAGAGTTACCGCTCTCTCCTGTTCGATGGTCCGGTTCAGCTGCAGCACTGCGCCGCTTTTGTGCCGGCTCAGACCGATAATCATCACCATCATCACCAGGGCCAGAACGCAGACCAGAAAGAGTACAAAGCCCCGCCGCCCGGAACCGGGCGGCGGGCAGATCAATCTAAGAGGCGCTTCAGGGCGCACGTATTACTTACTCCTATACCTCTGCCAAGAAGTCAGTTACGTGACGTTCAGAAAGCAGGGAATATTACCCGGAAACACTTACCAGCTGCCACCGCCATTGAGGCCTGGCCGGTTCGATGCTTCGGGCAGGGGTTCTTCATCGGGTTTATCGGTTCCAAGGGGGCCAAAGATCGCATCAGCAGTTGCGTCAATACCTGAGCCGGCAGCTCCGGTAGTTGCTTTTTTAGCTGGTGCCAGCTGATCGCCAACAGCTCTTGTCAACAGGCTCTTAACTGCCTTGGTGGCAAAATCAGTATCGGCTATTTCATCGAAGGCGCCGCCGCCAATCTCATCGACAATTCCGCCGGTAATCTTTTTGGTGCCATATTTAATTGCCTCGCTGGCTGCTGCCTTGGCAGTGTTTTTGCCGATGACGACGGCATAATCTCTGTCACTGGTAATGCCTTTCTCTCCTGCTTCGATCAAAGAATTACCAGCTGCTGTGAGCACTACAGATGCAATGCCTACCGCCTTGCCGGCAACGTCACAGACGCCCGAAATGGTGGTAAGAATCGGAGCAGCGGGAGCGGCAACCACAGTAGCAGCGCAGACAGCTGCGATAACTTTAAGGGTAAGAGAAACCCCGCTTAAAACCATTCCGGTTTTGCTCATAACATCGCCGGTTGAAACGAGCTTTTGCCCGGCGCCGATGAGGGCATCCTGGTAGATGCGAAGCGCATTGGCTCCAGCATCCATGGTACCATGCACCTTAGACGGGTCGGTTGCTGCAGCAGCTTCAAAATCGCCGCTCTTGAGCAGATCCATGGTCTTCTGGGCATCGGCCTTGATTTCCTTGATTTTTGCGTTGGCTTCTTCAATCTCATCTTTATATTTTTTAAAGTCTTCTTCTTCTTTTTGCTTCTTTTCGGCCTCAAGCTCCAGTCGTCTGGCCTCTTCCTCTTTTTCTCTCTGCTTTTTTTCATGCGCTTTCAGTTTTTCCTGAAGGTCGAAAGCTCCGCCAGTTACGCGGTCTCCAATCCAGGCCAGGCCATTCGCAACAGGCGAGACGGCATTATCTCTGATCCAGCGGGCGGCATCTTCGGCGGCACGTTTCGCCGCAGCGGCACCCTCTTTTGCTTCCTTCCAGGCGACTCTGGCTGCGTCTATAGTGTCGATCACTATACTCGCGGTCGTCTCGAGCTGACATTCCTCGATTGCCATGATCTCATCATAAGTCTTCTGGTAATCAGCGACAGCCTTCTCGATCTGGGCTTTCTGGTTGGCAGCCTGAGCCATCACCATCAAAGGAGCAAAGGGCTGCACCAGAAACGCAAACACGATCAGAACAGATAAAAACTTCCGCATATGCCTGCTCATAAGTCAACCTCCGGCAATTTTATCTTCTACCATATATCTATACCTTAATTCTGACAAAAAGTTTTAAATAATACAACAATATTATGAAAAAACAGTAGAGCATTCGGTCAGTAGCGTTTGCAGCCGACAACCTCATATACTTTTTTCATGTACCGGGAGGCAGATCTAATGAATTGACGGCAAAATGTCGATAATATTACTGAAGCCTGATTTGCCGGGCAATAAAAACAGGAAAGAGCAGCATGGAAGCACACAGATCGCATTGCAACAAGTCTATTCTGGTTTTTGCATTGGCCAGCATTCTGTCATTGGTATCGGGAATCGACACCCGGTTGATGGCGCAGGCTCAGGTCAGGCTGAAAGATATTTCACGCCTGAGTGGTAACCGTGAATATCAGGTGCTGGGCTACGGTCTGGTGACCGGTCTTGACGGTACCGGGGACAAAAGTGAGATGAGCATAGAGATGACGCGCGGTATGCTCCAGAAAATGGGCATGGAGCTGACAACCAGTCAGATCCAGAGCAAAAACGTAGCCGCAGTCATAGTAACCGGCATGCTGCCTTCTTACGGCAGAGCCGGTGAACCGTTTGACATCACGATCAGTTCGATCGGCGATGCCAAAAGCCTGCAGGGCGGCGTTCTGCTGCCCACGCTGTTAAAAGGTGGTGATGGTCAGGTCTATGCCGTTGCCCAGGGAAAAGTATCGATCGGCGGCTTTGAGGCCGGCACTGGCGGAGCTGCGGCGGCAAAGGCCGGGCAGAAAAATCACCTCACCGTTGGCTACGTGCCGAACGGCGCAATAATGGAGCGTGGGGTCGACGACCAGTTTGCGCGCAGCGGCAAATTCAGTATTCTGCTGCAGGAAAAAGACACCGTTCTGACCCGCAAGGTTAAAGAAGCAGTAGATCGCCGTTACGGTATCGGCTGGGCGACGATAGTCAATCCCGGCCATATTGAAGTGCGTGTGCCATCGAGCATGTCAGACGATCCGGTCAGTTTTGCCGCCAATATCGAGAATCTGCCACTGTCGATAGACGAGCCCAATCGGGTCGTCATCAACGAGCGAACCGGCACGGTAATCGTCGGCAGCAATGTGCGAATCAGCAAGGTTGTCATTTCGCACAACGGCATCAGAATAGAGATCGACAATCAGAATCAGGAAACAGGCAATGCTGCAGCAAAGCGCAATCAGATTCAGGGCAGCATGGTCGCGGTTCAGGGCGAAACCACGGTTGACGATCTGGTAGCAGCACTCAACGCAATTGGAGCGACCCCCAAGGATCTGATCGCAATATTTCAGGCGGTTAACGCAGCCGGTGCACTGCACGGCGAGCTTAAAATAATGTAATCGCGGCAAATATTTAAGTTTTTTTGCGAATTCCTTGCTATTTTGCTGCGGGGTATGTTATTAACTTTGCAACGTCTTGATTTTTTCGTAACAGACAAGATTTCCCCATGTGAGGTTCCCAAAAGCTATGGTTGCACCAATTTCAATAGAGGACCGGGATCGTGCTAATCAGCACCTGGACCGCTCGATATCATTTTCGATGTGTGGCAAGATCGATCAGGCAATAGATGAAATAAAAAAAGCTATTTCCATAGACCCTGAATTTGCCCAGGCTCATAACAAACTCGGCGATTACTACATGAAAAAGGGCATGGTCAAAGAAGCAGCCGCAGCATACACCCGTTCTCTCGAACTCGACCCGGACAACCAGAACACGAACTTTGATCTTGGCTGTTCTCTCGCCCATCTTGGCAAGCACGAAGAAGCCCTCGGGCACCTGCAGCGGGCACTTGAACTGAAGCCATCGCACACCGAGATTTACGGCCACATCGGCCGCCTGCTCATGATGCGTGGCGAGCTCGAACAGGCTATCGACAATCTGCAGAAAGCCGTATCGGCTGACACAGACGATATCATGGCAAGCTTCACGCTGGCCTGTGCCTTTCAGATGAAAGGCGACAACGATAAGTCAGCCAGGCTTTTCAACAAAGTAATTGAACGCTACGGCGAACTGGTCAACGTTAAGAAACGCTTTGCCGAAGGGCACTACTATATCGGCCGCGCCTATTACTTCATGGGAAATCTGCCGGAAGCCCTCAAACATCTCGAAAAAGCAGTAGAATACGACACCGAAGATGTTGATTACCATTACAGCTTCGGCATGCTTTACAGCGACGCAGACGCATTCTGCTCTCTTGCCGAAGCCCAGCATGCATCTGGCAAGTATTCTGAAGCCAGGGAAAATCTCGAAAAAGCGATCAAGCTCAATCCGCAGAACCCTCACTTCAGCAAAATCAAATCACAACTCGGACTCTAATTCATGAGCAGTTTCTATCTCAGCCCGGCCTTGCAGAAAGACAGAATCGAACAGCTTCCTGAAGCCAAGAAAAAAGAACTTGGCAAGCTCAAGAAAGCCTGCTCTGATTTTGAATCAATTTTTATGCATCAGATGCTGAAGGAAATGCGCAAGACTGTAAAAAAAACCGGAATGGTTCACGGCGGGCAGGCAGAAGAAATTTTTGCCGACATGCTCGACCAGGAGCGATCGAAAACCATGGGCATCGGCCTCGGCGACATGCTGTTCATGCAACTTTCACGATCGATCGTGCCCCCGGCAAGACCTCGCTGACAACCCGGGCGTGCCCCGGATATTTCTTTGGTATTCCTTGAAAGGAAAGCTATTGTGGAAAACCCATCATTCACCTATCTTCAGCTCTGTGAAGAACCTGTAAAAAACATCAAGGCCGTCGCAAAAGCGATGAATATCGAAAACGCCGAAAAAATGAAAAAACAGGATCTGATCCGGGCTATTCTGAAAATTCAGCTCAACGAACAGGGCCTGGCTCTTTCAGAAGGCGTCCTCGATATCATGCCGGAAGGTTATGGTTTTATCAGAACCAGAAGTTACGTGCAGAATGATGACGACGTTTATGTCTCACCCTCACAGATAAAGCGTTATGGGCTGATGTGCGGAGACACCATAGTAGCACAGGTCAGGTTGCCAAAAGACGACGAGAGCTATCACGCCCTGCTTCGCATCGAAGCGGTTAACGGTGTAAACATCGATCGCCTGCGCAACCGGGTCAACTTCGAAGACGGCGTACCGGTGTTTCCGACCGACCGTTTCAAGCTTGAAACCGATTTTGAAGACGTTTCGACAAGAGTGTTCGACCTGATCTGCCCAATCGGAAAAGGCCAGCGCGGCTTGATCGTAGCGCCGCCGAAGGCCGGCAAAACAACGTTGCTCAAGCAGGTTGCCAATGCGATAACCGCCAACCACCCCGAAGTCTTAATGCTGATTCTGCTCATCGACGAGCGTCCGGAAGAAGTCACCGACATGCGCCGATCCGTAGACGCCGAAGTAGTAGCTTCTACTTTTGACGAGCATATAAACAATCACATCAAAGTCTCAGAACTGCTTCTCGAAAAAGCAAAGCGACATGTTGAACTGGGCCGCGACGTGGTGATTCTGCTCGACTCGATCACCAGACTGGCGCGGGCCTACAATATTTCGATGCCTTCGGCCGGTCAGACCCTTTCCGGTGGTGTCAATCCGTTCGCCCTGCATAAACCCAAGCGCTTTCTCGGCGCTGCCCGTAAAATCGAGCATGGCGGCAGTCTTACAGTAATTGCAACCGCTCTTATCGATACCGGCTCAAAAATGGATGAAGTCATTTTCGAAGAATTCAAGGGCACCGGTAACATGGAACTGCACCTTGACCGCAAGCTTTTCAACAAGCGCATCTTCCCGTGCATAGACGTCAAAATGTCTGGCACCCGCAAGGAAGAGCTGCTCATGGATGCCGAAGACCTCAAGAAGATCATCATTCTTCGCCGCGCTTTCGAAGACAAGAGTTCGCAGGAAGTCGTCGAAATGCTGGTTAAAGGCATTTCGAACACCAAAGACAATCGCGAATTTCTCAGCCTGATCAATCCGAACTACAAGAGTTCAACCAGCAAGGGCAGCGACTGACCTGATGATACATAACGAACCCGGCGTATTTACCAATCGCTGCCGTGCCATATTGATTCTTCTGGCCCTGGTGCTTTTGCAGATAAGCGTTCCCCATAGTGAAAGCTCAGCCCTGCATCTCAGCGCTGCATTTTACCAGCCTGCTGAAGAGAGCTGCAATTTCTGGAAGCCGTTTAAACAAATATTCACCGTTACCAGCGCGAGAGTAAGTGACATCAAGGCGAAACTGCCGGCGCCGGCAAAAACCTATAAAATCGTCAGTGTAAGCAGTAACCGGGTTGTGTCAACCAGCAAAGTGTGGCCAGTCAAAGGAAGCATCTCTTCGGGATTCGGTATGCGCAGGCACCCGGTTACCAAACGACGCTCCTTTCACAACGGGATTGACATCAGAGCCAGAAAGGGTACCAATATTGTATGCCCGGCCGACGGCACCGTAGTCTGTGCCGGACATGCAGGCCTGCTTGGCAGGCTGGTCAAGGTCAAAACCGGTGATGGCAAAACTCTTTATTTTGGTCACATGCACCAGATCAAATGCAGCAAAGGGCAACGTGTCAAACGCGGCACCGTCCTGGGTACCGTCGGCAGATCCGGTCGGGCAACCGGCCCCCATCTGCACTTTTCCGTACTCGCTGGCGGACGTTATCTCGACCCTACCAGGTATCTGGCGGCAAAATAAAGCATTTCTCAGACCATCGGGCTGACCTGCCGATAAGTTAGATGAATAATAATTTGTCTGACGGAGACCCACGGATGCTTTATTCCAGAAAATCATGCCAGACAGCATTACTGGTTTTAATGCTGTCTATCGCAATGCCGGCCATGACATTCGGCCGGACATGGCAGTCAGGCGAGCTGCCAAAGCCTGATCAGGCGCTGACTGCTTACGAAAACGGTTATCAGAATTACCGCAAGGGTCTTTTCTCTGAATCAGAAGACTGTTTTATCGAAGCACTTCGGCTCGAACCGAACCTGATCAAGGCTCATTACTGGCTTGGCAAGCTTTATCGAGAGCAGGGCCGGCTTGAAGACGCAATTTTTCACTGGGAAGAAGTCGAACGCCTTAACCAGCTGATCAAAGACAGGCGCATTGCGCTTTCGATTCAGAACAACGAGTATCCTTCTTATCCTCAGATGATCAGGACTTCAGAGCAGGCAAAGAAAGCTCAGGAAGTCTACCTGAAAGGGCTTCATCTGCTCGACGAAGGGCACTGGGACGGCGCCGAAGTTGAATTTCGCAAGGCTGTCGAGCTTTACGGCGGCAATCATGAATATCTTCTGCGACTGGCAAGATTGCTCTGGGATAAGGGTGAGCTACAGGCAAGCGTAAAGTTCTACCGCGACCTGCTGCTGCAAAGAGATGTAAGTATGGCAGATTTCAGCGAAGGCTTCGACCGCATGATCGCAGCACGCATGGACTATGTCGCACAGCCGCTTCTGCTGCGACATCAGGAGCGCTTTGCCGGAAAGCCTGAATATGAAAGAATGCGCGATCTTTTCAAGGCAGTCAGAAATCACGACGTTGTTGCTGCCGGCAAAGTTGTTCAGAAGGTCAACGGACAGGTTATAATCAATCTCGGCATGCAGGAGGGACTGAGCCTTTCGGATGAGTTCAGCCTGAGCATGCGATCTTTTAAAGCGGGCGGACCAATTGCAGACCCGGATACCGGAGTTACTATCGGCCGTGCCCCCGACATTCCTTCTGCCGAGTTGTTGCTGACCAAGGTTTACAAAAATACCAGCTGGGCCCTCATACGTAAGGAGTTTGGCCCGGGAGTGAAAGCAGGTGACCTGATTGAGTTCAAAAAAGCAGCAAGATAATGGCCTCAAGATAATCGCGGCCAATAGAAAAGCTCACCACGACTATTTCATCGTCGAAAAACTCGAAGCCGGGATTGTACTTCTCGGTTCAGAGCTTCGTCCGTGCAGAGAGGGCAGAGTAACTCTGAAAGACTCTTATGCAGAAGAAATCGAAGGACAACTCTGGCTGCATGACATGCACATCGGCTCCAATCCTTTTTCTAATCGGCTAGATCACGAGCCTGAGCGTAAACGTAGATTGCTGGCCCATAAAAGCGAAATCATCAAATGGGGATATAAGGTCAGAACCAGCGGTATGACGATAGTTCCGCTCAAGATTTATTTCAAAAGCGGCAAAGTCAAGGTTGAACTCGGCCTGGCAAAGGGCAAGGCCAAGTATGACAAACGCGAAGCCCTGCAGAAAAAAGATGCGAAACGAGATATGGAAAGAGAACTCGGAGGACGCTACTGATGTTTTCACCCGCCCGGCGCAACCAAACAATGATCTGGACTGTTCTTGCCATGCTGCTGATGTTCACCCCGGCCTTCGTTAACGCACAGGATGGTTATATCAGCGCCCGCAGTTTCGCAGAATCTCAAGGCATCGCCTACCAGTGGTTTCCGCTGCAAAAAATTCTGGTGATGAGGCAGGGACTCAAAATCGTCAAACTGACCGTCGACAGTTCGACTGCCATGGTCAATGGCAGTGAAGTGACCATGGCGGCGCCGCCCAGAATTCAGCAAGGGCAGATAATGGTTCCGGCGGCTTCGCTCAACAGGTTTTTCAGCGCACCCGATCAGCCAGCCGTTCTTCAGACGCCGGCACCAAGAGTACAGGTTCCTCCGTCTCCGACACCGGCTCCTCCCACAATCACACAGCAAACAGATCCTCAACCGGCGCTTCCGACGCCGATAGCCATCACTCCAGCACCATCACAACCCCCGCAACCGATTGCGATAACTCCGGCACCAGCCGTCACACCTCCGGGAGAAGCGGTGCTGGTAGCGCTCAGACACAGTGCTCGGGAAGATCATACCCGGGTCGTTCTTGAATTCAGCGGCGACATTACTTATCGCACCGAGCTGAAAGACGGACTTTACCGGCTGACGATTTCCGGCTGCCGCAATTTGATTCCCACACAGCGCACCAATCCGGTCGGGCGTGATATTGCCAAGCTCGACATCAACAGTGGTCCGGATCGCAAGGGCCTGATTCTGAGTTTTTACCCGAACAACAAGATCGCTCAACCAACGATAGAGACCGTCAGCGGCCCATTCCGCATGATCATCTCGTTTCCTGCACCTGACGCGCAAACAGCCACAGCAGCAGCGACACTGACAGCCAGTGCTCCGGCAGCCATTCCCGCTGCCAGCACGGTAGCAGCTGTAAAACAGCCTGAAGTACCGAAAATGGAATCGGCTCCTGAAATCAACATCGAAGTAGAAGCGGCCAGCCTGAAAAATCCAGAGTTTGCCGGGCGAACCGTAATCATCGATGCTGGACACGGAGGGGCAGACCATGGCTTCAGCTATGCTGGACGCCCTGACGAGAAACAGATAAATCTTGAAATCGCCCGCCATCTCGCCAGTAGTCTCGAAAAAGCTGGTTTCAAGACGGTTATGACCAGAACCAGTGACGTTGATATGTCGCATGATCAGCGTCTCAGCCTCGCCAACCGCCATGGTGGCGATCTTTATATTTCGATTCACCTCGGTGGCTCGGCAGACACCAGCAAAACTGGAGTAGCCTGCTTCTCTTACAGCAAAAAGGGTACTCACGTCGATGAAACAGCGCAGGGAATCAGCTACGAAGCCGTATACAATGAATGGCTCAAAGGCACTCGTTTCGATCTCAGCATTTTTCTGGCCCGCAAAATCAGCGAGCGAATGGTACAACACCTCAGGATCGAAAGCCGGGGCGTAAGAGAGTTGCCGCTGCAGCCTCTCAAATTCATTACGATTCCTGCTGTCGTTGTCGAAGCAGGCATGCTTTCTGACGCAACAGAAGGTAAAAACCTGATCAGTGACAATTATCGAAAGGCGGTTGCACAGTCTATTACCAACGCAGTCGTCGATTTCTTCAACGGCATAGTCATCAACCAGTAAAGAGGCATCAAATGGCTAACAAACGTAAACCTTCACGACATAATCAGGAAAAAGTACTCTTCGTTCTCATGGGCCTGATAGTAATCGGATTGATAGTTTCGGGTTACTTTCTGTTCGTAAGAAAAATTCTGCCAGAAATTACCACACAGAATCAGAGCGAGCAGCAGGTTGCTACAGCCAGTCAGACCCAGCAGACCGGTACAGCCTCACCCGAAGAATTCATTCCGGCTGACGAAGTACATACGCTGAAAATCTATTTTGGCGAAAAAGGGAAAGATTATCTGGTGCCCGAGGAGAGAAGAGTACGTAAGCGCGCCATGCTGATCGCCCAGGCTCGCCAGATCGTTGAAACCTTACTTGAAGGGCCTGCCAGCCCATCTCTTCACCGGATCATCCCGAAGGGAACAGCTTTACGCGGGTTGTTCTTTGAATCTGGCGTCTTCACTGTCGATCTCAGCAGGGAATTTGCAGCAGCCAGCAATCTTGGGGCAGCAGAGCAGATTTTGAGTGTATATTCGCTGGTAAATTCGCTTACCGAACTGGACCCCCGGGCCAAAGTACGTTTTCTGATCAACGGCAGCGAACCGGCAGCTGACACTGGTCATGTCGATCTTTCACAAAACCTGACCAGAATCGATGATCTGATGATGTCCGGGAGTTGAAAGACAATACAAAAGACCGGCGGTAGATATATACCGCCGGTCTTTTTTTTAGCTTATGTCAACCGCCCCAGGTGGAAGTAGCACAGCCATGCTGCGAACAAAACACTTTTTTGCCGTTCGGAAGGCCTTCTTCTGTTCCCTTGACCCAGTCGTAGGTACCATCTGTCGGGCAGATCGGCAATCGATTACCACTCAGGAACGGTGCCAAATCAGCGACAGTAGAAGGATACTGCTTACGCTCGATGTTGTACAACTCGGCGGTACGACTGAGAAGAGACGAAAATTCAAAGCATTTGTTCTGCCTGGCAAGCTCACGCGATCGCCGGAAATTGGGCAGAGCAATCGCAGCAAGAATACCGATGATCGCGATGACGATCATCAACTCCACCAGAGTGAAACCATGTTGTTTTGTTTTTCTGTTCATCTGACTTTATTATACATTTGCAAGAAATATTTTGCAAATCATATTTTTTTGATTTATGATACTGGAATTAAGAAAACGTTCTGAAGGAATATTTGCATGCTGAAAAAGACATTGGCCTTGACGCTGATAGTTATTGCCGGGCTGAGCACTGGCTGCGTACCTGATAAATTCCGCTTTGACAGAGAATTTGGCAAATCCGGTTCCAACCGTTCCGAATTTCTCAGCGCTACCGACATGGATATCAACAGCAAAGGCGACCTGGTAATCGCTGACGCAGGTAATACCCGTATTCAGGTAATCACTATCAACGGCGAGTCGGTCATGGCAGCCGGTGAATCTGGCCGCGAAGGCTACAAACTGCAGAGCATAACCGGAATTGGAGTTAACCCGCTCACAGACGATGTATTGGTCTGCGATCAGCGCGGCAACAAGATTGTAAGATTCGACCCCAGTGGCGAGCCCAATCTTCGCATTATCGAAAAAATGAAATTTCCAATGGACGTATGCATCGACCGCAAAGGCAATTCTTACGCGATCATGTCCAAGCAGTCTGAGATTTATAAGTATGATGCCAATGGCAAGTTCATTGCAACCATTGGGGGCTCAGGCAAGGCTGCCATGCTTTTTCCGACATCGATACTGATGAATAATGACCATCTTTTTGTCACCGATTTCGGTGGCAAGCGAATAGTCAAACTGAACATGAATGGCGATTTCGTGGCCGAATACAAAGAAAAGGGCGAGTACGAAGATATCAAAGGGCCATCGGGCATGCACATAGACAAAGATGGCAATCTGTATGTTCTCGATCTGGGCGAGGTGCCCGTCGTGATATTGTCCCCAGACGGCAAGCTGATCTCGAAGGTAGGCGAATTTGGTAACCAGCAGGGTCAGTTTCTTTACCCAACCGGTGTAATCGCCAAAAGCCCAGAAGAGATATATGTTCTCGACAATAGCCGCAACACTATCCTGAACTTTGTCAAGAAGCCGGAATAAAGCCAAGACACAGGATCAGTGAGTTTCACCAGCATCATCCGCTTCACTGTTGCCATTATTATTTTTGGCACATTGGGCATGCTTGTCGGCTTTTTCGACTGGTTTGGCGAAATGGCTCTTCCGGTCAAGACAGCCAGCACAAAAGAAATCATCATTGAGCCTGGCAGTGGCACAAGAAAAATTGCAGCCCAGCTCAAAGCTGGCGAGATAATTCGCAGTGCTCTGGCTTTTCGCATGTATGTGAGATTCATTGCGGTAGACCAGCGTCTGAAACCCGGCGTCTACGCTTTCAACGGCAGCGAAAACCTTTACGAAGTGATATTCAAGCTTCTCAAGGGTAATATGCCTACCGTGCAGGTGACTATTCCAGAAGGAGTCACTATTGCCAGAGCCGCCGCGATTCTACAGGACAACGGTGTATGCAACGCGATAGAATTCATCGAAGCAGTATCTGATCCACAAACGCTTGGCAAAATCTTTGCAGACTGGGAACTGATTCCAGCGCCTGAAGGAATGATTTTTCCTGACACATACAACTTCAACCGGCCGAGCTCAGCCGAAAAAGTGGCAGAGAGAATGTTGAGACTTACTCGACATCAGATCGACCGCATCTTCGCCCCCCCCCTCCCCCACGGTTTAAGCCAATATGAAGGATGTATTCTCGCCTCAATCATCGAAAAAGAAGCGGCTCTCGCGCATGAACGCGAGATTATTGCATCTGTTTTCTACAATCGCCTGCGAAAAAACATAAGGCTGGAATCGTGCGCGACCGTTCTTTATGCCCTCGGAGGGCACAAGAGCAGGTTGTTATATGAAGATCTCAAAATTGATTCGCCGTTCAATACTTATCTGAACGAGGGTCTGCCTCCCACACCGATTTCGAATTTCGGCGCATCCGCAATGAACGCGGTTGCAAAACCTGCCGAAACAGATTACCTTTACTTTGTCTCAGATGGTAATCGTGGCCACCGATTTGCCCGCTCTCTTGGCGAACATAACCGATACCGAAACGAATACTTCAAACAGCGCAAAACAAAATCTTACAAACAATGAAACCCGCATCGATTCTGATAACTATATTCCTGGCACTCTCGATTTGTTTCATCTCACCCTGTATGGCTGCCACAGATCCCAGCGTGATATCACTGGTGCCTTCTCAGACAGAACTTCTCTTTTATCTCGGCCTGGGGGATCATGTCGCAGGCATTTCCGACTACTGCAACTACCCGGTAGAAGCACTTGCCAGGCCCAGAATCGGCGCGCTCGAGCTCAATATCGAGCGCATCATGTCACTGCGTCCCGCTCTGCTGGTAGATGTTAACAACATGCACAAGAAATATGCATTGCTGTTCTCGCAACTGGGGCTGAACTACGTTAACTTTACGGTCACCCGTATGGATCAGATGCCCAGAATGGCCGAAGAACTCAGCAAACTGCTGGGAAAACCAGAAAAAGGCATTGAATTCGCCTTAGAATGGGCAAGAGCGACCACAGAACAACCAGCTTCCGACGCCAACGACAGGCCGACGGTATATTTTGAGATCTGGGATACCCCAATGCAGGCTGCAGGCGACAACAGTTACATTGGCGACATGATCAGAAAGGCTGGCGGAAGCAATATACTGGCCGATACTGCAGAGTTCCCGGTAGTCAATTCAGAGACCGTGCTCGACGCAAACCCTGATGTAATAATCATCGCTTACCCGTTGTCAGGCACGTCGAGTATTGAACAGAGACCCGGCTGGCAAAGCCTGCGGGCTGTCAAGAATAAACAGATTCACGCCCTCGATCAGGATTTATTCATCAGACCCGGCCCCCGCAACCTCAAGGCTCTTGAACAGCTCAGAGGCATTATTCGCAAACTCAGGCATGGTAATGACGAAAAGCAAAAAAATAAGACGAAGAGGTGATCGGCATGTGCCGTCGAAAAATACTGTTTCTGGCATTTATTTCTTTTCTGGCGCAGTATTTTGGAAATATCGCCAGCGCACAGACTGATGATTTGAAAAGCAAGCTCTGGGTAGAGCTTGAACTGGCCAGCGAAACTGCCAGTTTTCGCATCAATCTGCCTTATGACGGCTGTCTTTCTATTATTTCCACTGTTCCTGGGCGTAAGCAGCGCGACCTGTTATGGGGGCCGCGCATAATGAAAAAGGGCACCTGGCGCCTGCCTCTGCCAGCCGGCCGAATAGCCAACCGCAGCGGTGTCGTCGAGCTGTTCAATATTGAAATGGCCAGCATCAGACAAACCGGAACGCGGGGCAACGGTGAACGCCAGTTCAACAATCCTTCAGGCCTTGATTTCGACATGGTCAAGAACGAGATCATGGTTGCCGACACCGGCAACGATCGCGTTGTCAGACTCGCCAGAGACGGCAGATTCATTGGCCAGCACGGAGGGTTCGGGCTTTCTTTTGGCGATCGCAGCGAAGAACGCGAAGACAGTCTCGATGACCCTTATGATGTCGCGGTCGGAGGGTTTTCAAATTTCTACATTTCTGACCAGAACAATGAGCGCATCTGCATATTCGATTCTTATCGCAGTTATCGCGGCAACCTGTATCCAAAAAGCGACGACCGCAGGAACCGTCTCAATCGACCTCGTGGCATCAAGGTAGACAGCGAAAACAACATCTGGGTGGTAGAAGGCCGTGCGGACCGGGTTCTTAAGATTTCTCCGTCGGGCGACAAGCTGTTCGAAGTCGGAGGCTTTGGCTGGAGCACGCAGCAGCTTAAAGATCCCACCCAGATAGACATCAGCGACAGTGGTGGTGAGATCTACATTGCCGACCGCGGCAAAGGTCGCATAGCGATATTTGACCGCCTCGGTGCATTCATTGGTGAAATCAGAGACCACCTGAAATCGCCCACCGGAATCGCCGTCGATGAAGACGGGTTGATACTGGTATGTGACGATCAGACCAACGAACTTGGCCTCTATACGCCACAGGGCGTAAGACTGTCTTATCTGCACCAGTGTGCAGACAATACGGTTTTCAGAAGGCCAGCAGACATCGCAGTTACCGACAGTGAGATTTTCATGGCTGACAGCGGTAACCACCGGGTGCTGACATTTTCAAGAAAAAAAACCGGCAGCACGGTAGCTTGGCAAGCGACACCGGCTGTGTTAGAATAGCGCAGACAATAAAGAAGGCAGGAGCGCAAATCATTGAATCAGCGTAAATTTAGAGTATTGTTCTGCATTTTTCTGGCCCTGTCGCTCCTGGTCACCCAGACCGGGTGCAAGAAAAAATCGCGACAGTCCAGACAGACGGTCAAGCTTTCCGAATCGACCAAAACCATTCCGGTTGAGCAGCTGCTGCCTAAGGCAACGGCTGTAACTGGCAAACTCAAGGCACACGTCGCCGAAAACGTTCAGAATGAATATATGTATGGCACCCTGGCCGGTCAGTATGGCAAGTTCGATACAGCCGAGAACTATCTTCGCAAGGCAATCCGCATGGAACCTCTGTTCGTCGATGCCTATCACAATCTCGGCCTTGCCTGTTACAAACAGGGAAGAATAGACGAAGCTGTTTCGCACTGGCGGCGCACTCTTGAACTGGCGCCGAATTATGCCGAAACTTACTACAACCTTGCCATATTTCTTTTCGACATGGGCCGCGAAGAAGATGGCATCACCATGCTCAACACGTGCATACGCTACGACACATTTCATCTGAAGAGTCGCTATGCGCTGGGCCGCATAATGCAAAGGCGTGGCAAAAACAAAGAGGCAATCAAGCACTTTCGTGCATTCCAGAGTCGCGACAAGGGAGACGTAAGAGTTCTGGTGGCACTTGGTGAGCTCTACCTGCTCGAAGGGCAGCTTGACGCCTCGCTGAAGGAATTCGAACGCGCCGCCAGAATTGACGACAAGAACCCGAATATCCAGTATCAGCTTGGTGTCGCCTACCACCGTCGTGGCCTGCTTGACCAGGCAATACTCAATTATCGCAGAGCCGCTGAGCTGATGCCGAATCATGTCGATGCTTACATCAATCTCGGCGACATCTATGCCAGCCGCAACGAATTCGCTTCGGCACTGGCTGCCTACAACACAGCGCTGGCGATAGATCCGACCAACAGCTACGCCTCTCGTAAGGCAAAGCTGGCAGAAGAGAAGCTTCTGGAAAAATAGCTTGAGATTTTTAAAAAATACCGAAACCAGGCGCAGGAAACACCTCAGTCCCGGCGAAAAAGTAAGACTGGCCATACTCAGCAGTCGCCTCAAGGTCACCCGGGATGAAGCCGAACGTCTGCTCAACAGTATCGAATCGGAAGTGGCTTCCATTCTTGGCATTCCGCCAGCCGCCATCACCACAGATACAGAGTTTGCCGGCCGCGACCTTGACCTGGTTCTGACCATCAACAAACAGAATACACCCCGGAAAAATCAATGACCAATGTCACCGAATCAATCACCCACTGGGAACTCCTCGAAATAGAAAAGCCGGCACGCTACCTCGGCGGCGAAGTCAATCAGGCAGAGATCAAAAGCAGCCCAGATCTGCGCGTCTGCCTTGTTTTTCCTGATCTTTACGACCTCGGCATGTCGAATCTGGCACTCAAAATTTTTTATGAAACTCTGAACGATCACCCTAAAATCATGGCAGAGCGTGCTTTTTCACCATGGCCTGATTTTGAACAGCTGCTCCGTCACAAAAATCTGCCGCTGTATTCGCTCGAAACCGGCACGCCACTGCATGATTTCGATGCCCTGCTGATTACCCTGCCCTATGAGATGACATTTACCAATGTCATCAACCTGCTCGATCTTGGCAAAATCGATCTGCAGTGGCGAAATCGTGACAAGGGCCCGATGATAATCGCTGGTGGCCCCTCAGCGTCGAATCCGCTGCCGGTGGCAATGTTCATGGATGCAATTCTGATCGGCGATGGCGAAGAAGCAATAGTAGAAATCTGCGAAACTCTGATTACCGCCAAGCAGGCCAGAGCTGATCGCAGTGCCACCCGCCGTGAGCTCGCGAAAATCCAGGGAATGTGGGTTCCAGAATTTGCCGCTCCGGTAAAAAGACGTGTGTTTAAAGGTTTCGCTGCGAGCAGACCGCCAATTAAACCGGTTCTGCCGAATGTCCAGACCGTGCACAACCGTGCAACCCTGGAGATTTTTCGTGGCTGCATGCAGGGCTGTCGCTTCTGCAATGCCGGCTTCTATTACCGCCCCAAGCGTGAACGCCCGGTAGAAAACCTGGTCGAGAATGCCCGGCTGCTGCTGCAGAACAGCGGCGAAGAATCTCTGGGCCTGCTTTCTCTCTCGACCTCTGATTATTGCAATCTCGGTGAACTGATTACCGCTCTCGACCGGCAGAAACTGTATCCCGAACAGAACGTCTCGATTCCATCGATGCGGATGAATGAAAGCACGATCAGCCTGCTCGATTCAACACCGCATATCCGCAAGGGCGGCCTGACCTTTGCGCCCGAAGCCGGCACCCAGAGGCTGCGCAATGTTATCAAAAAGAACATCAGCGAAGATGACATCATCAGCGTAATGAAGGCGACCAGCGGTTCAGACTACCGCACGGTCAAGCTCTACTTCATGATGGGGCTGCCTTTCGAGACCGATGCCGATATCGAGGGAATCGTCGATCTGGTGCGGCGCCTAGAAGCAATCGGGCGAACCTGTCGGCCACGCAAACAGATCTCGATCAGCCTGTCCGGCTTCGTGCCCAAACCTTTCACACCGTTTCAGTGGGCAGCCCAGGCGGATGTCAGCGAACTGCGCCGCAAGCGTCTGATTGTCACCCGCGGCCTGGAAAGAAGCGGCAGCAAGGTTTCCTGGCGCGAAGAATTTTTGTGTCTGCTCGAATCTGTGCTCTCGCGTGGTGACGAACGCGTAGGCGAACTCATTCTCAAAGCCTGGCAGCTCGGCTGTCGCTTTGACGGCTGGCACGAGCATTTCTCCAGAAGCTGCTGGGAACAGGCTTTTGCTGAAACCGGTATAAATGCTGATGATTATCTGAGAGAGCGCCGGATCGAAGAAACACTGCCCTGGGACTTTGTTGATTTTCAGGTGCCGCGGGCGTATCTCGAAAAAGAGTATGCCGATGCCGCAAAGTCCGCCCGGGAGGAAATCAATGAATCAGCCGACTGAACACAGAACCAGAGTGAACTACAGCAAAACCCGGCAAGCCCGTTACATTGCCCATCTCGACACTATCGACATTATCTGCAAGGCTTTGCGCCGTTTGCAGCTGCCCTATGCGGTCACCCAGGGCTGTCATGTGCGGCCAAAAATCTCTTTTGGCCCGCCGCTGCCCCTGGGTCATGCAAGTTATTGTGAATATTTCGTGATCACACTGCTGCAACAGCCAGATCCGGAATCTCTCAAGGTCGCGCTTAACCGCGAGCTACCGGAAGGCATGGATGTTGTGTCGGTCGAGTTTCCCTGGGTCGATAAAAAGGCGGCAGCAGCAGGCGAAGAAGTTCACTACCGGCTGCATTTCAGCAGCAGGCAGGTTGCCGAACAGGCCCACACCTGGCTGCTTGACCCGCAATCGTCTTTTCAGGTAATCCGCAAAGGCGAAACCAGAAATTACGTAATCGGAAAAGCCGTACAGCATGCAGAGCTGATTGAGGCCGGCAATGGCTGGCAGCTGCAGGCCGAATTTTTACAGGGGATGGCCGATGTGCCATCCGTATCCAAGATCGTTACAGCGCTTGCCGCTCATCTTGGCGCTTCCAGAGATGATTTTTATCTGCTGGAGCGAACAGCATTGAAAGAACTTTAAACAGGAGACAGACAGACTTGAGTCGCAAAATTTTATTGAACATAGGGCCCTATGAATCACGGGGCGCAATTCTCGAGAATGGCAAGCTCAGCGAGCTGCTTTATGAAATACAGGACAGTGAAAAAATAGTCGGCTGCATTTACAAGGGCCGGGTCGCCAATGTTGTGGCAGGCACGCAAAGCGCCTTCGTCGACATTGGCATTCATAAGGACGCTTACCTTACCCTGACCGGTGTTGACGGCGGCGACAGCGATGAAGATCTTAAAGATATCTATCGCAGCCCGATCCAGGATACGCTGAAGGTGGGCCAGGAAGTAGTATTGCAGATTCTCAAAGAGCCGACCCCGACCAAAGGGCCACGCTCGACGATGACCATTTCTTTTCCGGGGCGCTACCTGGTTTTCATGCCGAAGGTCGATCACATTGGCGTTTCACGACGCATTCAACACGACCGCGAACGCGACCGCCTGCGTACAATCGGCCGCAGAATAGCTCCTAAGGGCGGCGGCGTTGTATTCAGAACTGCCTCAGAAGGGCTCGAAGAAAACGTGCTCAAAGCGGATCTCGATCTGCTGATAAAGATGTGGAACAAGGTCGAACAAAAGATTCCAGGTGCGCCGCCGCGCACGATGCTGCATCGGGACATCCCTTTACCGATGAAGGTTGCGCGTGATTTTTTCTCTGATGATGTCGATGAAATGGTTATCGATTCAGAAGAAGCCTACCGCTCAATCATGGACGACTGCGAATTTCTGACCCCGCTGCAACGAGCTTCTCTTGAGCTTTACAAGGGCAAGGAACCTCTATTCGAGAAATTCGGAATCGAAAAGGAGATCGAGAAAGCGCTTTCGCGCAAGATCTGGCTTGATTCCGGCGGCTACCTGTTCATCGACAAGACCGAAGCCATGTATTGCATCGATGTTAACAGTGGTCGCTTTTCTGGCGGTTCAGACCTTGAAGAGACGGTTTTCAGACTCAATCTCGAAGCTGCCCGTGAGATAGCCCGTCAGATAAGGCTTCGCAATCTTTCGGGCATGATAATCATAGATTTTATCGACATGGAAGCGCCTTCGCACCGTTCGCAGGTTCTCAAAACCCTGCGTGAATGCTTCAAGGGCGACCGTAACAAGCCAAATATTCTCGACTTTTCTGAACTCGGACTGGTGCAGATGACAAGAAGAAGAAGCGCAGCCAGTCTCGATGAGATACGCAAAGAGCTCTGTCCCTGCTGTCAGGGGGCCGGCAAGATCGTTTCTTCAGCCAACATTGCCAACAGCATACGCAAACAGCTGATGGAAGAATGCAAAAGATACCAGACCGACAGGATGGTTATCATCGCACACCAGCATGTCGTCAATCTGTTGCGGGGTCGCGATGGCAGAGATCTCAGAGACCTCGAACGGGAAACCGGCCGAAAGCTGATCTTGAAGCCTCAGAACGGATTCGATCTGGAAAGCTGGAAAATCGAACCGGTGCTCGAGCGGACCGGCAATAAGAACGACAAGGATTCGCGCCAGAACAGAAGGCCCGAAGGCAGAGCCAGAGGCCGGCAAAGACCAGAGAATCTTCACAATGCCGACAGTGGACCTCAGCATACTGAAGCAGCAGGCGACAGCGCGCCTGAAAAAACTGAAGAAATCGCACCAGAAGAAACCGACTCGCCTTCTGATTGAGAGCGAGCATTCAGGGAGGGAAAAATGAAAAGCAGGTATCTGATTGCATTGGGCCTGTTTTTGTCGCTGTTCGGTCGTGAGCTGGCGGCTGTCGAACTCAAATACAGATTCAGACCGGGCAGTGTTTATGAGTATGAACACAGCGTCAGGCGCTCTTCGCGCATGGCTGCCTACAAGACCAACACGACTCAGCCTCCGGTTACCGATACGCAGAAGTTCACCCTGCGCGCCATCGATTTTCAAAATGGTTCGCACATTATCGACGTAGTAAGCTCTGCCGGCACTTATCGACGGTATATCAGAGAAAATGGTTCTCTGGCCGGGGCACCCGGTGAAGCCGGGCAGACCGTGCCATTTCTTATTACCTTTCCAGCCACAGACTGGAAGATCTCAGAGCGCCACCAGGTTCAGCAGAATCTCATATCAGGAGACAGCACTCTGCCAGCCACCTGGAACATGCTGCTCAAGTCGGTCGACACAGAAAAGCAGCTTGCTGAGATACTTTTCACTATTACCGTAAAACTGCCGGAAGACCGCATTCGCCGCAAGGAATACACCCTCAAGGGCAGAGCCATGTTCGATTACGGGCAGGGAATTCTACAGCAGGCTGAGTGGGCGAGCAGTTACCGTTTCGTGTTCAGTAATCGCGAAATGGCAGTTGCACGCGATCTCTGGCTGTTCGAACATCAGGAAACCGGCACTCTCAAACTGGTTTCGAGCAAGGAGTAAGACGATGACAAGCAAACTCAAGCGACAAATCGATTTTATTGCCCTGCTGCTGACTGCTGCTTTTATGCTGGTGCCGGCACAACCAGTCATCGCGCAGAACGCCAGACCATTTGACATCACTTCACGCTTCAAGCTGTGGCTGTTGAATAATGAAGCCCGCGCCATGTCTTCGCTCAAAGCAGACGAACTCCTCGCCGACAGGGTAAATGCGCCGTTCGCTTTCATGCCATTCAATACAAAACCGGCTGCCATGGCAAAAGAAAGGCTGTGGGCGATACATTACAAATTTTACGTTCTGATCGACGAGCTGCAGGAAATCTATGCTTTCGCCAAAACCTATGGCAGTGGCCGATTTGGCATTCTGTTCAAGCAGCATCGCCCGGAAATCTGGGCAGTTCTACCGCTGCAGGCAGCATTGCCAGGGCTGATCAGCATAACTGCGGTCGAATACCGCAAGGCCTTTCATGCTGATCTGCTCAAGGCACTCAACCTTGACGCCACCCGTGATGTCGATCTGAGTGCAAGACTGCAACGCGCGGTCAAGAAACTGTCAGATGAAGAATTCAGGCTATTCGACGACTATCTCAACACCTTTTCGGCGCTGTTTCCTTCTGATCCGACTGCTAGAGTCATCGCGACATTCATCGAAAGCGGCAGCAAAAAGCAGTTCGCGGCCGCGCTCAAAGACTTTCTCTATCCAGTTTTCACAGCCCCGGTTTTTGCTGATATAAACATCAGCGCAGCCCCGGTAGAGCCTGACGACCCGCTGGCCGAACTCGAAAAACTTGCAGAAACAGTCGGCAACGAGGCTCCTGTCGAACAATCGGAAAACTCAGCCGGCAACGACGAAAAGACAGAAGACGGTTCAGCGCCCGGCGACCAGCCGGCAGCGCCGACGACCCTCGAACCTCCGCCACCGGGAGCCGAAGATATCTTTAAAATCTGGGATTGACAAGCGAAAGCCTGTCAGACTTCAACGATTATAATAATCTTTGAGTTTGGGCGAAGCGTTGCGCAGCTTTTTGAGGGCCTTCTCTTCGACCTGGCGCACTCGTTCACGGGTAACGCCAAGGATGCGCCCGATTTCTTCGAGCGATCTCGGCACGCCGTCTTCGAGACCAAATCTGAGCTTTATTACATTCTGTTCGCGTTCGCTGAGCATTTCGAGAACGCGGCAAATCTGGTCTCGCAGCAGTGAATCGACTACCGCTTCTTCCGGGCTGACGGCGTCATCATTCGAAATGTAATTTTCGAGAGAAGTGTCTTCTTTGTTGCCGACAGAAACCTCGAGCGAAACCGGTTCCTGGGTCAGACGCACGACTTCTTCAATTCTGTCGATCGGCAGATCGACTCGCTGCGAAAGTTCTTCGATCGAAGGTTCGCGACCTTTTTCCTGAACGAACATGCGCTGCTGTTTTCTGACTTTGTTGACGATTTCCATGATATGAACCGGAATACGAATGACCCGCGACTGCTCGGCAAGAGCGCGGGTTATCGCCTGGCGAATCCACCAGGTGGAATAGGTCGAAAACTTGTAACCCAGCGTATAATCGAACTTTTCGATCGAGCGCAGCAGGCCGAGGTTACCTTCCTGAATGAGGTCGAGAAAAAGCAGACCGCGGTTGGTATATTTTTTAGCAATACTGACGACCAGGCGCAGATTGGCAGTAATCAGAGCTTCGCGCGCTTCCTGATCGTTTTCGAGAATGCGCCGGGCAAAATCGCGCTCCTGTTCGTGGGTGGCGAGATCGAGCTTGGTCAGCTGCTGCAGGTAGAGCTTGACTGAATCATCAAAAATAGACTCTTCCTTGCGGCGCTCGCGTTCGTCCTGATGATCAAGTGCAACATCATCTTCAGAGCGCTTGCGATAAGGCGAAGCGACCTTTATATCATCAACAGCGGCCTTTTTACGAGGTTCCTTGTGGTGGTTTTCCTTGTTGGGAGTCTCTTTGTGTGGAGTCTCCTTGTGGCCGTCCCTGCCTTTATTGTCGCCTGCCTTAACGGTCTTAGGCATTTTCCAGCTCCTCTTCGCAGCTGAATCTTCCCATGCTGCGAAACTTTTTATAACGGTTTTCGATCAATTCTTCGCGAGTCATCTTCTTAAGTATCGGCAGATGGGCCGCAATCACTTTGACAATTTCTTCGGCTGCGCGCTGATGATTTCGATGAGCACCCCCCAAGGGTTCGGGAAGAATGCCATCGATGATGCCTGCTTCGAGCAGATTGGTTGCGCGCAACTTGAGGGCATTGGCAGCCTCTTTGGCTTTGGTGGCGTCATTCCAGAGTATGGCAGCACAGCCTTCTGCCGAGATGACTGAATATACCGAGAATTCGAACATGAAAACCCGGTCACCGATGCCAATTGCCAGAGCGCCGCCGCTACCACCTTCACCGGTTACGAAACAGAGAATCGGCACACCGACATCTGACATTTCCGCGAGATTGCGGGCAATCGCATCGCTTTGACCACGCTCTTCAGCACCAATACCTGGGAAAGCGCCGGGAGTATCGATAAAAATTACAATCGGCAGACCAAAGCGCTCGGCTGTCCGCATCATGCGCAGCGCCTTGCGGTAACCTTCGGGGTGGGGCATGCCGAAGTTACGATAAATGTTCTCTTCGGTATCGTGCCCCTTCTGATGGCCGATGATCATGACCTTATGATCGGCAATGCTGCCAAGCCCCGACACGATTGCAGTGTCGTCGCCAAAGAGTCTGTCGCCATGCAGCTCAACAAATTCTTCTCCGCACAGAATCTTGATCAGATCGAGAGTTGAAGGGCGGTTGATATGGCGGGCCACCTGAGCGATCTGCCAGGGTTCAAGACTGCCGTAGACTTCAATTTTGAGGGCTTCTACCTTATCGGTGATCGCCTGAATCTCGCGCGACAGATCGACTTTGCCTGACTCAGAAATAACCTGCAGTTCCCTGATACGGGCTTCAAGTTCGATGATTGACTTTTCGAATTCAAATTCTTTTGGCATGTTAACTCCCGGTGCAGGCGGTTAAATAGCGAATGATTCTGGCTACCGACGACTTGAGAACACGGCGATGCACTACGCAGTCGACCATGCCATGTTCGAGCAGAAATTCAGCGCGCTGAAAGCCTTCGGGCAGCTTCTGACGAATTGTCTGTTCGATGACGCGCGGCCCGGCAAATCCGATCAGGGCACCAGGTTCTGCGATGTTCACATCGCCGAGACTGGCAAAACTCGCCGAAACACCACCTGTCGTAGGATCGGTCATGATGGAAATATAGGGAACAGACGCCCGGTTGAGTCTCTTGATCGCAGCCGAAGTCTTGCCCATCTGCATCAGCGAGAAAATGCCTTCCTGCATGCGTGCGCCACCACTGGCCGAGACGATGACTACCGGCAGCTTTTCATCGGCCCCGATTTCAAGAATGCGGGTGAGTTTTTCGCCAACCACAGAGCCCATGCTGCCGCCCATGAATTCAAAATTCATGACCCCGAGCAGATACGGCTGCCCTTCGATTGCCGCACGACCTGTCGTCACTGCCTCATTGACATCGGTTTTGGCGATAGATTCCTTGAGACGCTCGCCATAGCTCTTCGAATCAACGAATTCAAGCGGATCAACCGAACGAATTTCGCGATTGATCTCGACAAAGGAGTTGTCGTCGCTGAGCAGAGCGATGCGATCCCACAGGGGCATACGCAGGTGCTGATCACATTTGCTGCACAGGTAAAGATTTTTGGCGAGATCCTTGATCAGCAGAACCTCTCCGCAGCGAGTACATTTCTTCCAGAGATCCGATGGAACATCCCGTCTGGGACGGGTGAGCTTGTCAAACCATCCCATGGTTCACCACCACCAGTAGAATTATCTGTGTCATAAACACAGTTTATACCAGATTTAACCAGCCAATACAAGTATTTGCCGTCAGTCACCCCATCTGCTGTACTGGCATTCCAGAAAGCAGCAATTCTCGGTCAAAATCAAGTGTTATTCTGCGCGAGCCGCTCGTTGCCCTGCGAAGTTTCAACGAAGAAGGGTCAGGCGAAGTCGCAGAGTAACAAAAAAAACTGCCTCACCGTTTGCGGCGAGGCAGTCTCTGGAGGTTGGACTGTTCAAATCATGAGAACGGATCGGTTTTGATCGTTTCCTTGCGACTCTTATAAACCTTGCCGGTAGCCTGTTCACGTGCTTCGATATACACAACGTATTCGGTATCTGCCTGCAGACCACTCAAAATGTTGTCGTAGGCAGTAATTGCCTGACCGCCGGCAAGCGGCTTATCGTCGGCTAGAGTATTAGTTTCTTTGCGGATGAAGTATGCCGTGCAGATGGCAGGCGACTTGAGATCGAACTTCACCTTGCACTTGAAAGAGCCGTCTTCCTGAATGACCAGAGTTGTAAACAAAGAACTTTCGTCTTCTTCAGTTTCTGTGTCTGGCGTCCAGACAGTTTCAGCGGTGTCGGAGATTAAAGCCAGAGTAGTGAAGGTCAGAGTACCGAACGAGGAAGTGGATGTTCTATTGCCACTTTTGTCGGTACAGATAATTTCATAGGTATAGACGGTTTGTGGCACAAGGCCGGTCACTTCATACTTATGGCCGGTCAGGTAAGTCATGCTGACAGGAAATTCGAGTCGGTCACCAGTATGGGTTCGCAGAACAAGCCGACTCAAACAGACTTCATCAGTTTTCCAGCTTATTGTAGCCTTCTTGTCGGAAACGGAAGTTACAACACCACTGATGATCGGGGGAATATTGTCGCCGAAGCCTGGCAGCCCGTTGGTGCCATGGCAGAGATAGCAGAGACTGCTGTCGGTATAGTTGTGGTCAGGGTTCATTGTAGTGTCGTTATGGCAACTGAGACATGCAGACTGCTGCCAGCCCGGGTGCATGTTGTCGAGCAATGGTGCATTGTCATGCCCGTCGATTGTACCGGTGCCATCAGGAACACTGATAATTGGTGAGCTTATTGCGCCAGGCGTCTGTGTCGAACCGTCGACCACCAGGCCGCTTCCGGTCGAAGTTCCGGTCTGGTAAGCACCAAGCGGGTTCAGATTGCCGCCCGAGCTTGTCGAGCTCGAAGAACAACCAGCTGAAAGAAAGACAACTGCTGCGAAAAACAGGAGCAGAAGCCATGAATTCTCATGCAAGCGTCGGTAAGACTTCATACTGATCTGTAACCTCCAGAAATTGAGCTGATATAAAGTGCTCTCTCGTTGTATCGACAAATTGTCTGAGGCTGATTAGAAATCTTTTTTTTTAATTATTGTTCAGAATTATGCGAAAGCTGCCGAACTTGGTTGAAGATTTTACATCGCCATCTTATTCTCAGGACAGTTATGAAACAAATCAGACAAGCGATTGTATGTGCAGCTACCCTGGTGTTATCCAGCATCTACACACTGGTGACATATCCACTGTATGTCTGCAAAAATCTCGGCTACCACCTCAGATCACCTTCGGTGCTGCTGTATGCACTGATCTTCTTCGTTCTTGACCGCTATACCAAACTGCTGGTCATCAACAATTCACATCAGTTGCCAATAAAGGTCATCGATGACTTCTTCTCACTTACCTATGTGAAGAATCCGGGTGTCGCTTTCGGCTGGTTTCCTGACTGGCGTCTGCCTCCGATCATGATGGCCCTCACGATGATCATCATCATCGGCTATTACAGTCTCAAACTGCCCGAAGAAGAACGTCTTACCCGCTGGTCGCTGGCTCTGCTGGTCGGCGGCGCTATCGGCAATCTGTATGACCGCATTGTCTACGGCTTCGTCGTCGATTTTTTCCTGTTCCACTTTGGCCCGTTAGATTTTCCGGTCTTCAACATCGCTGATATCGCGATCGATCTTGGAGTATTCATGCTGTTCGTAGACATCTTTTTCCTCACTTCTGACGAAGACAGCGAAGAAAACAACGAAGGTCTGGCGACTACGTCGGCCTGACCGCAGATGTACCCGATACTTTTCACGACGCCCTGGTTCAACGTTTACAGTTATGGCCTGTTTATCGCTCTTGGCTATACCCTGGGCACAGTTCTGATACTGCGGGCAGCCCGTCAGGAAGGGCTGAATGCTGATGCCATATTCGACATGCTGCTTTTACAGCTGATCGTCGGCATCTGCGGGTCACGCCTGCTCTTCGTTCTCGAATACACTCCGGAAAAGCTCAATTTCAGAGATTTTTTTGCTTTCGAACAGGGCGGTCTGACGTTTTATGGTGCGGTCATCAGCAGCATAATCTTTGACCTGCTCTATCTCAAATATCGCAAAATGCCGTTCTGGCAGGTAATAGACTGCATCGGCTACGGCCTGCCTGCCGGCATTGCACTGGCCCGACTCGGCTGCCTGCTCAATGGCTGCTGTTATGGCACCAGCTGTAACCTGCCCTGGGCAATGCCTTTTGCTGCGGCCGGCACCGGCACTTATCACCCGACTCAGCTTTATGAGTCTCTGGGTGCATTATTCATATGGTATCTCCTTTACAGATTGCGCCCATGGCGGCGCAATTACGGTGAAGTCTTTCTGGCCTGCATGGCTTCTTACGGCTTTCTGCGGTTCTTTATCGAGTTCGTCAGGGCCGAAAATCCGGTATTCATGGCAGGAATGACCATGGCACAGCTTATCGGCCTGCTGATGATTGCCGGCGCTTATGTAACCTGGAAAAAAATTGCGGCGGGCAGAAGACAAAGGATACTGCCCGACCAGAACCCGATTGAACTGGCAAACCGCTCATGATCAACGGCATTCACTTCGATCTTCCCTATTATACCTATGGCATTCTGTTTCTCTTCGCGTATCTGGCAGGACTCTGGCTGTTCAGATACAACAGTATCAGACTGGGTCTGTCGATGCCAGATCTCATCGATCTTTCCTTGACAGCCTGTATTTCAACGGTTGTTGGAGCACGAATCGCCTACATTCTGCTTTTTCCCGAGCATTTCAACAGTTTACGCGACTGTCTGGCGATACACGAAGGTGGTCTGGTGTTTTATGGTGGTCTGGTTGCATTCATAATTGCTCTCGCCTTGTTGTGTCGCATCAAACACTACAGTTTTCGGCAGCTTTTCGACCAGCTTGCACCATCAGCGGCGCTGGGACACGCCATCGGCCGGCTTGGCTGCCTGGTCAATCATTGTTGCTATGGTGCAGAAACCGCCTTCTGTCAGATCTACCGTCTGCCAACCGACCTGCCCGGTCGGTTCCGGCATCCCACCCAGCTATATGAAAGCATTTTTCTGATCTTACTGATGCTTGTTCTCAACCGGCTGTTAACAAGAACCTATGCGAAACCAATTCGCGCAACCGGGCTGACATCAGGAATTTATCTGGCAGCTTACGCGGTTTTTCGCTTTATGATCGAATTCATCCGCGCTGACAATCGGGGTGGCTTTTATACGCCTCTGGCCCTTTCACCCTCGCAGATAACTGCGGTTATTTTGCTGTTGTGTTCGGCGGCCATTATGGCTTATGCTGTAAGATATCCTGTCGATACCCGGGGAACAACAGATGACCAGAGTTGAAGAATGGCATGTCGAAAGCGACTTTGCCGGTTTGCGGCTTGATCAGGCCGTCAACCAGAAATACCGTGAGATTTCGCGCACGCAGGCCCAGGAAATGATCAAGGGCGGCGAAATCCTGCTCAATGGAGCAGCGACCAAGCCCGGGCAAAAGCTTAAAGGCGGCGAAACGGTCAGAATGACCCTGCGCTGCGAAGAACCGACTACAACAATTACCGCGACTCCTCTCGATTTCAAAATTCTCTATGAAGACAAATATATCGTCGTCGTCGACAAGCCGGCCGGACTGGTCGTTCACCCTGGCGCAGGCAAAGAGAAGGCAACAGTGGTATCGGCCCTGCTCGGGCACACAAAACTCAGCCCGATCGGTGCCCCGACGAGGCCGGGTGTGGTCCATCGCCTCGATAAAGATACCAGCGGCATAATGGTGCTGGCCAAGACCCGCGAAGCACATAAGCGGCTGGCCGAAGCCTTTTCGGGCCGCGAGCTCGAAAAAGAGTATATGGCAATAATTCAGGGCCATATTGTCAATCGCAAGGGCCGCATCGAAGTGGCAATCGAACGCGACAGGATTCACCGAAAAAGGATGAAAGCAACATCGGCAGACAAAGGAAGAATGGCGATAAGCCTGTTTGAGGTAGAAGAGTATCTCGAAGGCGCAACCCTGGTTAAAGTCAGGATTCTCACCGGCAGAACCCACCAGATTCGTGTACACATGGCCTTTACCGGCCACCCGCTGCTCGGCGACACCACCTATGGCGGCAAGCGCTGGCAGAAAAGAGCTCGCCACTTCCTGCACAGCAGCCGACTGGCATTCAATCACCCGATAACCGGCGCCAGAATCGAGCTGCAGGCTCCGCTTCCAGAATACTTTCAGGAAGCGATAAGCGAATTGCGCAGCAGAGCCGAAGCAACTTAAAAGTTGTCTGCTCTTGTTTCCCTGCCGATAATATTGCAGAGTAATGATAAAATGTAAGGTAAAACGATGAACATGACCGACAGATTATTCAGACCAGGCGCGCGACAGGGCAACTTTGCACTCTATGCAATCGTGTTTCTGTTCGTTGGCGTCATTCTTTCGATCTTTATCTTTTTTCCGCAGTTCCTCAACATGCAGTCGGGAATTTACGGTATTTCGTGCCGTGAAATCAGGGTTAAAATCAAGGCCGCCGTCGAGGAATACAATGTAAGCAACACCAAAAGCATCATTCAGCCTGGGAAACGCATAGATCTCGACACACTCAAGGAAAAGGGATTTCTGGCAGAAATCAGGCTCTGCCCGCAGAAGGGCGAATACAGGTTCGACGGCATGGGAAATGTTTACTGCACTTTTCACATTGCCGAAGAAAACAAATATACAGCTGAAAAGAACTGACTCTGAATAACGGAGGAAACATGAACAAGCATCGCAGAAGAACTTATCTGATAAAAACCGGACTTCAGCTCAGATACATGGGCATAATCATATCGACCATGCTGCTGGTAGCTTTTGGCGTGGGCTGGACCATCTATCATACCTCGTGGAGCCGCATTGCCAACACACAGGATTTGACTATCGACAAACTGGCCGACATTTTCGATGCGGTCAACTCGATTCTGGTGCGCTGGATATTTGTGTTCATCTTTGTCATAGCGATATTGTCGATATTCGTCTCACACAAGATAGCCGGGCCGGTTTACCGCCTTGAAGAAACGACTCGGATAATAGCTTCAGGCGATCTGACCAGCAAGATACATCTGCGACATGGTGACGAGCTACAGGATCTGCAGGAAGCTTTCAACAAGATGTCTGATTCATTGTGCAAAATGGTCGCCAAAGACCGCGAAGTCATCGACAAACTGGTCGCCACCGGCGAACGTCTGCGCGAAACCATCGAAAAGAAAAACCTCGACCAGAAAGCGGTTGAATCTATCAACAACGACCTGTATGGAGTGATCGAAGAACTCCGCCTGGTCACCAGCGGCTTTAAAATAGATGAGAACGACAGTTTCGCAGCTCGTGCCGAGCAGACCGAAACTGCTTCCGAACCAGCCGCCTGACAAAAAATCATAAATAAATCTCTGCATACTGCCGACTTATCGACTGTTATGCGAAAATACAGACATTTAACCAGTTTTTTCATACTGACGCTTGTCGCCCTGTTTCTCAATGGCGCCAACATCAGACGCAACGTCGAACGCTCGGAAAAAGACCCGATTCCGCAAGGAAAACCGAATTACGACGCGATGTTTGCTGACGGCAAGCTGCGCATCGCCGTCTTCTGGGGCTGGGACCACCCGCGTGATACGATCATGGGCTCTTTTCCTGCATTCGAAACCCTGAATGGCAAACGACTCTACTACCAGGGCAAACCGGTTTTGATCGAAATCGGCATGATTACCCAGATCAATGAGAAACCCAAAAACATATTCAAAGCAGCCCTCGAAGACCAGACGATCGACATGGTGATCTATTCAGGCCATGCACGCTATGGCAAGGGCATGGCCTTTGAATCGATGTATGATATCTTCAAGTGCGGCAATGGCGATCTGGTTGAAGACCGGCATGTAAAGCCCTACAAGGTATTCAAGGCGACTTCTGAAGATCTCGATGATACTAATTTTCCGAAATCATATAAAATTATCATGCTCAACTGCTGTGATTCCCACGGACACTTCCGGCAGAGCTGGGCGAGGCGTTTTCGTGAATGCGGCGCACCGGTCGATCTGATGACAGTAGAATTTCCGGTCTTCAATCTTTACGATCACCGGCGCGTCCTCAACCTGCTGCGCGATATTCTTGCCTTCGCTGACTGGAAAACGGTAAAGACCAATTACGAGTCAGAGGTTCACAAGCGCAAAAACCGCCTGATCATCGACCGGATTCGCAGTCCTGGCGAAGATGATTTTGCCATGGACGGCGCCTACTGACACCCGCCTGCAGATTTGCCTGATTACGGGAACGATTACGATTACGCGCACAACTTTTTCTTGCGCTGAGCAGGCAGATACCCAGAGGACAGAGCCCCAACATTCAGCTGTTGTCAAATCAGCGTAATTGTTGAATGAAAGCAGGATATGCTGTACACTGAGCTGCGGCATGCAAATTCAACATGACCAGGCTGGGAGGGCTCTATGAAGTTCAGATCATGGCTGATGACAATATTGTTTTGTACTGGAGCGATCGCATTCGTTGCGGCGGGGCAACCAGAAGTTCTGCAGATGCGCAACGTCGCCGTGCAGGCAAAGGCGATCGAGCAACGTGCCGATCAAGATGAAACCATGGTGCAGATCGATTCTCTGCAGCTCGCCAATGCTTCGGAGAACCCCGACTTTGTACAGAACCCCGTGCGAACAGAAACGCCAGCCATCAAAACCGTCAAAACACTCGTACCTTATGAAGACCTGTACAAGGTTCTGCAGCAGGATATCGGCAAGTATTTCATTCTGCCGATCGAAGAATTCGAAAAGCTCAAACTGGCCAAGGAAGCCTGGCTGGCTTCTTCGACCAGGCCGGTTGCTGACCCGCCGCCGCTGAATTACCAGATCAACGAAGCATCGATCGACGGCCAGATTGAAGAAAACTTTGCCAGGCTCAACGTAGTTTTCAAGCTTGAAACCTTCACCGAAGCATGGCATGAAATTCCGCTGCTCTGGGGAAGCCTGGCCGTATCGTCGGTCAGACTCAACGACACCCTTACCACGCTCAAAACCTCATGGATAGACAAAAACAAGCGCCAGGTGCAGTTCGGCAAGATCAGCCGGCAGAGCAATCTGATGAATATTTCGCCGGCCGCCATGGGTGGCAGCGACAGCCTCAGTCAGAACAACTGGAAAGATACGATGTTTTCTCTGCCGATCTTCGGCAAGGGCCTGCATGAGTGCCAGATTTCTTTTCTGGTGCCCGTTCAGAACATTGACGACCTTTTCACCCTGCAGTTCAACATGACCCGTATCCCGCTGACTTTCATGGAACTGCAGGCTAAAAATTTCATACTTTCGATCGACAGCAGCAGTTTTAGAGACTACAGCGTCATCGAACAGCCGCAGGCGAATGGCTGCCGCTTTATCGGCTGGCTTGGTGCCAACAGTGACATATCGATCAAATGGCGCCGCCGCATGCTACGGCCGGCAACCCCGGAACCCCAGGCCCCGCCGGAAGTGACGACGGATGAAAGCAATGCCGAGCCTGATGCAGACAAGCCGACGCCAGACACGGCAATCCCTGAGCGTATTGCCGTAACAGTCAAACCAGTTGTTTATGCACGTTCTAACACACTCGTCACGCTCGGCGACACGGCAATACATTCCTACAAGATCTTCGATTTCAAAATCAGCAAGGCACCGGTAACCCACTTTTATTTCAGCGTTCCATCGGGCGTCGAAATTGTTTCGGTTAACGCTGACCGGCAGATTACCCAGCGCATGCTGCTGGAAGGCGGCCAGAAAAGGCTGCAGATAGAGTTTCAGGCCGGCCGCGAAGACAACTGCCAGATCGAAATCGCCTATGAATCGGCAGTTAACCTGACCAGTTCGACTATCGGCATCCCCGAAGTCTCGCCTTTGCATGTCGAACGCGAACTCGGCACTATTGCGATAGAAGCACTCACCTCGATCGAAGTGCAGCCGGGAAATGACGACAAGAACCCACTGTTTAAAGGCGTTTTTCCAATCGACCCTCTGGAAACACCGGCGTCAATCAAGGCACGGGCAACCATGCCTCTGTTGCTGGCCTATCGCCACAACACCAGCCCGACCGGCATCATGCTGGCGGTCAAGCGCTACCTCGACGTTCCGCAGCAGTCGGTTGTCGCCGACAGTCTTGAAGTCAAAACCACCTTCACCACCAACAAGACGAGCAATTCGCTGATCAGCCTCAACATCCGCAACAACAACAAGCAGTATCTGCAGCTGCAGCTGGCTTCAGGCACCGAGATCACCTCAGCCTTCCGCGGCGGGCAGGCGGTCAAGCTGGTCGCCGGCAAAAGCGACGGCAAGGTTCAGGTTCCGCTTGAGATGAGCCAGATCGTCGGCGAAACCGTCGAACAGAACCTGCAGATTCTTCTTAAAAACCCGGTCAGCGAAATAAACTGGCGCGGCGAACTGGAATTCACCCCACCCCTGGTCGACATTCCGATTTCGCGCTTCTCGTGGTATATCTACGCCCCCGAAAACTACCATCTCTACAATTTCGCCGGCACCGTAAAAGAGTCGAGACCGCGCAAAGATCCATTTTTCTTCAGGGGCTTCATGGTTCTGCTCAAGGCAGCCTGGAATTTCTGCACCAGCCCCGACATGCTTTTCACGGTCGGCTTTTTCGTCATACTGATTATGCTTGTCGTTGCGAGAAAGCTGCTGTTCGTTATTCTCAAGGCCATCTGGGATTTCATCTGTTCGATTTTCTCGCTTCTTTTTTCGGGAAAAGGCTTCCGACTGGCAGAACTGATGATAGTTGTCGCGATAATCGGAGTGCTGGCGGCAATTGCGACACCCAATTTCCGCAAGGCACGCTCATCAGCACGCGACAAGGCCTGTATGGCCAACATACGAGTGCTTAGCGGCGCAGTCGAGATGTATAACATGGATAATCCGGGCATGATGCATCAACTCGACATGGATGCATTGCTCAAGGGCAAATATCTGAAGAGCAAGATCATTGGGGCCGAATCGGATTGCCGCTATCTTGCCATCGGTGACCTCAGCGAAGGCGGCGAAATTTACTGCCAGCTGCACGGTAATATCGACCGGCGCACTCCTGAAGAACTGCGGGGCGACATGCGTTACGCCGTGTCAGCACAACGTGACGAAAGCTTTATGGCCAAAAACGAGATGGCCATGGAACAGCAGCGGGCCATGCCTGAAGGAAAAATGAGCGTTGCGCCATCACAAGCTCAGCAGCCCGGATTCGGCACTACCCGCGCCCGCGGCATGTTACCGATCAGCAGCAAATTCGTCATGACCAAAAACTTCTACATGCTCGAACGCGACCTCGTCATCTGCGACATTGCCAGCAGTGGCGCGCTTCTGACTAATTCGACCAGCCCGACAGTAAAAGTCAATTACCTGCACAATTCAGTTGTCCGCTCAGCTGAGATCATCGCTTTTGTCATGGCGCTGTTCAGCGGTCTGTATTTTGTATCCGGAGCTTTTCTCAAATATCCCGGCAAAATAACCTTTGCCGGGCTGATCATCGTTTTGTTATCGATCATCGACTTCAAAATCGGCAGCATCGGAGACAGCGCCAATGCCGGTCTCTGGCTTGCGCTTGGCGGCGCCGTCATCTGGAAATTTTTCTGGATTCTCAGCAAACTCGAAGTTTTCAAATTCAACGAACCCGATCAGTTTCCGCCCCCTGCGCCGCCGAAGACCGGCCGCAAGGACAACGACGGCATGAATGCCGGCGATGTGTTCGGGATCGGATCGAACTCCGGACGAGCCGGTGTAAAAATTCTTCTGCTGACGCTGCTTCTGTTGCTGGCTTTCTCTGTGACGCTGCCACTTTTTGCACAGGAAACCCGTGAAGTCAGAATCATGGCTCCATTCAAAGATCTGTCGAGCATCATGCCGGCAAATGAACGCGTGGTTATCATTCCGGAGAGTGATTATCGATATCTGACTGACGTCAAAGAAGTCGAAAAAACGCTGCCTGTGGCGCCACAAAGCTACCGTTTCGGTTCAGTCGCCTATCGTGGTCATATCGAAGAGCGCGGCGCGCGCTTCGTAGCCGAATACCGCATCGAACTGTTCAACCCGGAATGGAAAAGGATCGAGTTGCTGTCACCGGAAGTGGTGCCTTCAAAGGCTTCACTCAATGGTGCATCTCTTGCTTTGACGCTCATGGAATCATACGGCCGGACAGCTTACGGTTTCATGACCAATGCTACCGGCAGCATAAATGTCAATGTCGAGTTCTTCGTTCCCATGGATTCAAGCGAATACCGCCATACCCGACGTTTTACGCTGCCGACTCTACCTGTCTGTATCGCGACACTTCAGCTCGATGTCGATGAAAAGGACTGTGAAGCCTGGATCGACCCTGGCGTGCTTGGCAGTGCCGAGCGGACTGAGGGAAAATCTGTCTTCAAAGCCATTCTGCCCCCAACGGCTGCGGTCAATGTCGAGATCTATCGAACCATGGCGGCCCCGGTTGCTGTAGTCGAGCCTGAAAAAACCGAAGAAACCGAACCAGAAAAGCCGGTAGTAATCGAAGAAAAGACCAGACTGACTGTGAATCATATCGGTCAGCTCTATTTCAGGGAAGGCTTCGTCAGCGGCACCAGTGTTTTCGACGTTGACATCAAGGGCGGCAGTGGTATTGCAAGCCTCAGTTTCGTATTGCCTGAGCGCATCCGCATACAGAAAATCGACAACCGTCTCATCGATGACTGGAAAGTAAAGGAAGAGGGCCAGTTGCGCTGGCTCGATGTCGTTTTCAAATCGCAGATCAGAGGCAAGACGCAGCTGACGATCGAATATGAAGAAGACATCCAGAATCTCAAGGATGAAAACTACGAAGTCGGCGAGATTTATATCGCTGACGCCGAAAGGACTTCCGGCATCATCGGAATCGGCTGTCTGCAGACCCTGGAGTTACTTGTCCAGAAAACTCCGAAAGGTTTTGACACCATCAATGCAGCAGAATTTCTTAACAACTGGCGACTTGAACGGCCTGAAAAAACGCCATATGCCTTCAGATTCGTCAGATATCCGGGCGGCCAGGCCGAAGCAGGTGCTCCACCTGCCAGCATCACAAGCACCCTGCCGGAACATGTGCTGGCCCGCCATGGCAACGAACTGACCATAACCATCACAAGGCCCGAAGACATCAGTCAGCAGACGGCGACCATCGACCGGGCTGAAGCGATGACACTTCTCAACGAAGATGGTTACATGATCACCCGCGTCGTTTACGAAGTGCGCAACAATTCACAGCAGTTTCTCAAGGTTCGACTGCCCAAGCTGGAAGGTTACGAAACTGAGCTGTGGAGCACTCAGGTAGCAGGGCTGGCGGTTCGCGCCGGATTCGACAAAGACTACGGCGTCTATAATCTGCCGATAATCAGTTCGCAGTCTGAACGTGGCGAATCAAGGGCATTTCCGGTAGAACTGGTTTATACGATCAAACTCGGCCAGCAGCTGCAGGCATTCAATCCGATCAAGATGGAACTGCCGGCGGCGCATCTGCCGATCAGCGAACTGAGCTGGGTTCTTTACCTGCCGGAAGGCTATGAACTGATGCGCGAAGTCGGCAATCTCGACCGCAGCGTCAAGGTTTCCGAACTGAAATTTCTCGACAAACCCGGTTACTTTTCGAGCGTTTCGAGTGCAGTCAACCTGCAGATGCGCCAGAAGAGCAGCTCACAGCAGGTTCAGTTGCAGAGTCAGCGATCTTCAGACAAGATCTACGGCCTGGCCGGCATGCTGCCGGTCAAGTTCAAGATACCGACAACGCAGTGGTCGATCCACTTCACCATGCTGCAGATCGAACCCGACAGCAAACCGCCGTTCATCGACGGCATGCTGGTCAATCCGCGCAAGGGCAAGGGCTTTGCCTTTCAGATAATCATGATTCTCGCCGGCCTGCTGGCGGCGCTTGGCCTGGTCAGACTCTTCACTTCGAGTCGTCGATACCTCTGGTTCCTGATGCTGGCTGTGCTTGGCATAATGCTGACCATCTCGATCTATCTCAAGCTGTATCAGGCCGATCATTTCTTCCAGATGGGACTTTCGGCAGCGATGATAAGCTGGCTGCTGTTCAAATTCTTTGCCTGGCGACCGGCTGGCGACGAGAAAGGAGTCTGAATTGAATCTCGAAACTCCTTTGCCAACTCCGGCAGCAAAAGACTCAGGGGCTGAACTCAAAGGCATGCAGGGAATGATACTGCCATTCATTCTGCTCGGATTTGCGCTGTATTTCTGGCATTCAACCCTGCTGCTGCCAATCAAGTATCTGACCGTGTTCTTTCATGAGCTTTCGCATGCCCTGGCAGCAGTTTTGACCGGCGGTTCGGTTGTGCATATCGAATTAAATTCTAATCAGGGCGGACTGGCCTACACCAGCGGCGGCATCCGTTTTATCATTACCAGCGCAGGCTATCTCGGAAGTCTGATCTGGGGAAGCGCGATCCTGCTGGCGGCGGCAAAAACGCGATATGACCAGCATATAACTGCCGGACTCGGCATTCTGCTGCTGCTGGTTACAGCCATCTGGGTGCGTAATCTGGAAGGCATCGTCATCTGCGCGCTGACCGGCTTCGGACTGCTCGGCATCGCGGCTTATTCCAGCGAAAAGGTCTGCGACCAGTTCCTGAAGTTTCTCGGGCTGACCTCCTGCTTTTATGTATTGTTCGATATCAAAGACGACCTTATCGACCGCTCGATAAGAGGCTCAGACGCTTATAAAATAGCGGAAATGCTTTATATGCCGGACTGGCTGGTGGGTCTTGTCTGGCTGGTAATTGCGGGTATAATAACCTGGAAGGTTCTTTCCTGGAGTATCGAAGATTAAAGGGGATTATTATGAGTCTGAATCTTGAACAACTTCTGATGCTGCGTGAGCTGCATAAAGATCTCGACGACCTGATCGAAGACCTGCAGCTGCATCATGCCAACCTTGAAACTGCGCTTGGTAAAATTTATCTGTTTCTCAACGAAAGATTGAAGGTTGAAACTTTTTACGTTGAAACGCAGGATGAGAGCCTGAATCATCGCGTTTTCTGTTACGGGCGCGGCAACAATGAAATCAAGCGCAATACGCCGCAGCTGCTCAAAATCGACCGGCCGGCGACCTTCACGACACCCGGCCTGTTCTGGGCTGTGCAGCCAATCGAGATGAGTGACACCATCATCGGCGCAATCGGACTGGCATTCGATGCTGATTCAGCGCCAGACAAGGCAATCGCCTCCGAGATACTGCACACAGTCAGCGAACTGCTCGACAATTATTTCTTCGGAATTCACACCAACCGCCTCAAACACAGCCTGATCATGGGCATTCAGTCGGCGCTCAAGAGTCATTCTATCGTCGATTCGATCGATGGTGCAGTGTATGTGCTGAAAAAGGAAATACCTTTCAGAAAGATGATTCTGCTCTATTCAGACCACGAGCTGACCGGGCACAGCCGCGTCAACTATCTGGTTTACGAAGATTACGAACGCGTCTACGATTCGAGCGACAAAAGACACGAGGGTCTCGATGACTTCGTCAAGGATACCGACGGCTGTTTGAGTGCCAATACCGATGAACTCAAAAGAGTTCTCGGCGATGCCGACCTCATGGTCTCTTACCTGCTCGACGGCCTCATCGATGAAGATCTGATCGGCAAGGTCATTTTCGTTCCGAATGAAGGTGCTTCATTTTCGATTTTCTGCCGCGAAATCATTCAGGTTTTCACCGAGACGCTGAGACAGCGCCTGGTAGACTTTAACCGCGAGCGCAACACTCTGCGCAAATTCTTTTCTGATAAGGTAATCGAAAAACTCATCGCTGAACCAGGTTACGAAAAGCTTTATCTACAGCCGCGAGACACCGAAATTGGTATTATCTTCGCCGACATATCAGGCTTCACAAAAATCAGTGAGAAAATCCTGGTTTCGCCGGAACGTATCACCAGACTCGTCGATCACTGGTCGAATGAGATTGTTACCAGGGTGTTTCCGCTCGGAGCCTGCCTGGATAAACTGGTCGGCGACTGCATAATTCTGCTGTTCGGGCCGCCGTTCTATCAGGACACGCCCGAACAGATTGCAAAGACTGTCATAAAAGCAGCCGAAATAGTGGTTCAGGTTACCCGTGAAGTCTTCAATCTGCCTGAATTCGAAGACATCAGAAAATACCCGGATTACAGTAAATTCGGGGTTGCCATCGGCGCCAACTTCTGCCCGGCAGTAGTCGGTCTGATCGGGCCAAACGACGATCTGACAGCGTTCAGTTCGGGCATGAATATCACCGCGCGCCTGCAGGGGCTGGCCAAGGCCGATCAGATACTGGTCACCGAACGCATGCATGAACTGCTGAGTCCGATGAACATGTGGAAGCTTGATGGTCCGCATTCAATGCCGGTCAAGAACGTCGAGAAGCCGCTGGTTTACTACCAGATCAGCAGTCTCGAGAACGCTGCTGAAGCGGGCAGGAAATAGGATCGACGGGCTGTTTCTGACGACGTATTATTCATAGTGCGCAGGCGTTACTGCCTGTGCACTATGGTTTAGGCAGGTTTATTGCAGTCATGCGGCGATTACGAGCACGATTACGAGCACGAGCAGGCAAGGCTACGGGGTAACTTGAAACAGGGTTGTAGTGTGAAAACTGAAAAAAAAGAAACAGGCTGGTGGGTTTATATCATCGAGTGTGCCGATGCGAGTCTGTACACCGGGATCACCAACGACCTGGAGCAGCGACTGGCGAAACACAATGCCGGCACAGCTTCGCGCTACACCCGTGCACGCACTCCGGTGCGGCTGGTTTATCGCGAGGCGCATCCCGACCGTTCAAGTGCGAGCCGGCGCGAGAACGAGGTCAAGCGGCTGACCCGTGAAGAAAAGCTGACGTTGATCAGTGGCGGTCGTCGATGATGGGTTTGAGTTTGCCGGTGCGTTCGTTGCGCGGGATCTGACCAGGTTTGAACCATTCGATGCTGATTGTCATCCAGTTGTCTTTGAGCGACTCAGCGATTTTGTAGCTGCCTTTTTTGAGGGCCGCGACGATTTTATCGTCGGGCAGGGGCTGTTCGGCTTCGAGGCGCAGCAGCAGGTGGTCTTTACCGGCAACGTTGCGCGCAACGACCTGGAAAGACTGGCTCACCGGCAAACCTTGGAGCCCGGCGGCAACATCGACGGGCATGAGGTTGATACCACCGATAACAAGCAGATCATCGCAGCGACCGAGAAGTTCGAACGAGCGGCCGGAGAAGCCGCAACGACAGGTCGTTGCGGCCTGCCACCGGCCGAGGTCACCGGTACGATAGCGCACCACCGGCATCAGCACGCGCGTCAGGTTGGTAACGACCAGTTCGCCGGCGGCAGTCGGGTCAGCCTGCGGCTGGCCCGTCTCCGGCTCCAGAATCTCGACGTAGCTGTGGTCATCACATACATGATGTACCGACCCATCGAGATACTGACACTGCCAGCCCACCGGGCCAGTATCGACACAGGCGTAGCCGGCCGACCTGATCAGCTCGGCTCCGACCGCCTTCTGCAAAAACTCGCGTGTTTGTGGCCGCAGATGCTCGCCGGCATACAGAATCTTCTCGATCTTTATCGAAAGTTTACGCTTTGCAATTTCTTCGGCAAGGTTGATGATGATCGACGGCAGGCCGACCACGGCATTAACATTGAACAATCTGATGTATTTAAGAATATTTTCGATATCTGAGCCGCCACCGATCGGCAGCTGCAGACAACCGATATTTTCGAGCGCGCGGCCCGAAACATTGAAACTTGTCCACAGGTTGCCGGCAATAAACAGATTCGCCACACGATCTTCGCGGCTGATGCCAGCGTTCTTGAAAATTTCGGCAAGCAGATCGGTAGACAACCTGTATTCATCGTTCGAGTAAAGTGTAAACTTCGGCTCTCCGGTGGTTCCGCCCGAAGCATAGACATAGGCATCGATCATCGGCCCGGTAAGAATGTCTGACGAAGCCGGCGGCGAATGTTTGTAAAAAGTCGCCCGGTCAAGCAGCGGCAGGCGCATAAAATGTTCGAAGCCGCAGCCCCCGGCCTTGTCAAGAATTCCACGATAATAAGGTGCCGCGTAAATCTGTGACAGCAGGTGCTCCACCCGGCTTTCCGGTGTCGCGCGATATTCGGTGCCGACCCACTCGACCAGCTGTCTGAGCAGAAAGGTGCCGTCATGCGGTGCGCCATCGTGCCCTTCGCTCATGCCGCCGATTTCGGTAATTCTCTTGGCGCCGAGCTCAAAAAAGCTTTCGCCAAGCTGCTGCGCAGTTTCGGGCGTACAATACAACCCGACCGTCTGCAGATAGGCTGACAACGGTCTAACCTGCTCGATCAGCTGCTCGCAGGTCTTCACCGTTTTAAAAAACAGGGTGCGGTTGAGACACGAAACCTTGAACACCGGGTCTTCTTCAAGTATCAGTGAAAAGCTGAACTCTTCGGGGCACATCAGGCGCCCCTCGCCGCGCGCCTGCATCATGCGCGCAATTTCGCGCACTTTGCGAATCTCGACCTTCTCGTCAAAACTCAGACTGCCAACTGGCAGCTCTTCTGAAAGCGAAACCATTTCGTCATACAACGCTTCCATCAAAGCGTGAGTCTGTGCGGTGGCGCCCACCACATAAACGACATGCGGCGACGAGCAGGCCTGTTGATCCCAGAGCGACAGATCTTTGGCGAGACCCTGTACCAGATACGGCGAGATCTCCTTTTTGATACGCGAACCCTCGACCACGGCCAGCGAATAACGCGGTCCGTTTTCGATGAGCTTCGTCGAAGCGCCGATACGCGCCTTAACCGAAAGCAGCGCATCGTGCCCGCCCCAGAAGATAACCGTCAGCGGCGCGTTCAACAATGGCGTTTCGATCGCCTCGTCGCCGCCCTTCCAGAGCACTGCTGCCTGGTTCGGCCAGATGATGCCGGCCGGGTCATGTTCTTTGATGCTCTCGATGAACAGCCCCGGAAAAACCGTATCGACACGGCTCATCTTAAGAATATTGACGTTTTTAGTGATAATGCCGCTGATCAGACTGTCAACCGCACCAACAAACACATTACCAGCAGTCAAATGCAGCAGCACCCCGCGCGGCAGCGCATGCAGGCGGTAATCGAGATGCGGCCTCTCCTGACCGGCATCGAGCACCGATAGATTGCCAAACTCGCCTTTCAACCTCTTTTCGAGATTTTCGCGGCGACAGATGGCACTGATCGCATTGAAACCCTGCTCGATCATCTGCGCGCTGAAGCTGGTCAGCTCAGGCAAAATCTTTTCGGCCTGGCGACGCAGGTGATAATCAGGGTCTGCCCATGCACGCGAGACATCGTCGAGCACGTCGAGAATACACTCTATGTCGGGGTGAGCTGCGACTGCAGCCCGTTCGCGGGCTTCTTCGAGCAACTCTACGGCAGTCTCGGCATTGAGCCAGTTTTGTTCGCGTTGTTGTCCAAATATGTATAATTTCTGCTTTTTCATTAATGCACCATCACTTGAGAAGGTCGAGCGCTGTCATGGCGCAGCCTTTATGCTTGTTGAGCCCGGCCCGGCCAACGATTCTGAAAGTCTTGCCTGGCCGGCCACAGGGGCAATTACCCTCGATAATCGCCCGGTCGGTCGTCAGCAGAGAAATCGACGGATAGCTCGACAGATAGGGCGTCATCAGATACAGCAGCCCTTCTTTGCCATCGCCAACCGGCTTGAAGGTTTCGGGATCGACGGTGAGCGCACGTGCATAAATCGGCACGTGCAGTCGCCCGGCTTCGCAATCGACGTAAGGAATTCCATGCTCGACCATGCCGAACAAGTCGCGCAGATTCTCGCGGGGCATTCCCAGGACTCTTTCGACGCGATCCTTGAAAAAGTCTTTGCTGACTTCCTGGTCTTTGTGCATCTTCCAGCCACCGCCGGTGATGATGTAAGAATCTTTGCCAAGATCGAGAGTGATACCGGCTTCTTCGAGGCGGTTGCAGACCTGCCAGAGATAGGCCGGAAAGCCGAGTATGCGCACCGGTTCAGGTCTTTTGCCGAATGCGATGAGCTTTTTTACCGTAGAATCGAGATCAAACTCGAAATCACCGATCGACTCTTTCCATTTAATCGCGTAATAAACCGAACGCTTGCCGGTCAGACCGGTCAGCCCCTTGTCGGAAAAGGCTGTGCCGACGTTGCCAGCTACTTTCGGGTCGTAAGTGAAACAGAGATAGTTGACCTTCTGCTGATGGTTAACCATACCCAGCGAATCGAAAATATTATTGAGTATCTTCATGATGCGGCGATATGAGCGGTGATCGAGAATGATCGCACTCTTGCGGCCGCCAGTGCCTGAAGATGTCAATTCTATCTTTACCTGACTTTCGGGCACCGAAGCCAGTCGGAACTCTTTGAAAATCGTCACCAGCAGCGGCGGAATCTCTTCCGGTGCATAATCGCGGGTAAAATCGGTCAGTCCGCACACTTCGAGAAAAGCGCGATAATCGGGGCAGCGCGCGGCGTGCCAGCGCAGCGCCTCGTTCATCGCCTGATCGAAAAGCCGGTCGTTTTCGCGGCTGTGCGCAAAGGCGCGGTTAATATCAAACAGCTGACCACAACGCTCAAAAGGTTTAGCCTCAGCCAATTCTCCACTCCTCGTCAAAATCTGGCTGGCAGCGTACCAGCAAGTTATACCAGCATTTCATGAAAGCATCTAAAAAACGTCGATTGTTATCGACCAGGTGAAGATCCATAAAATCAAGATGTTCGAAAGAGCGCGAAAACACGAAAAAATCCTCACGATAACCGTTTTCGTTCATGCGCATGGCCGGAAAATAGGCGCACGGCAGAAACTTGGCGTCGAGCGCGATTCTTTGCATTTCAGGCTTGAAGGCGTTGACCAGCATTTCGATATAGCGCATGCCTGACTTCGCAGCTGCTTCGCAAAACCACATCAACGCGTTTCGCACATCACTGCCGACGTAGCGATAGCCGACGATTACACCGTTGCCATCGACGCGGTTAAGGTTAACGAATACGTCGGTACTGCCGTCTTTCGAGCTGTACAGCATGTTCGGCTCGGTGAACGGAAAAAACACCTTCTGCATCAGGTCTTTGTCCTGGTAATAGTCGAACTTGCGCGAAACTTCAGCTTCATCTTCGTTGAGCTCGAATTCAAGCATCGGGCCCATCTTGCGCGGGTCCTGCTCGTCGAGAATAATTGTTTCAGGCTCTTCCAGATTCAGTTCCTGCTGTGCTATCTGGTAAAACTCCTGTAGTTCAGGCAGCAGCGGCGGAGCCTTTCGGCGATAACCCAGGCAGTTCTGACTGAAATAAACTTCGAGCCCGTGCGTCTCAAATGACTCGATCTTGCGCACATTCGGAAATATGCCGAGCGAAATGAAGCCCATGTGCTCGAGTATCACCTGCGGAGCAAAGCTGACTGTGCGGGTAGTAGCATAAATGACGTCGCAGACGCGGGTCTTCTCGGTCAACAGCTTCAGTCCATGCCTGGTCATTGTGCGCATCAGGTCGAGACCACGAAACTCATTCAAAACAGCGGCAGCATAGACTTTGCCGATCTTGTTCACCGGGTCGACCGTAAAAATGACAGAGCCGACCAGACGCCCCGCTATCTTGGCCAGAATCCAGAGATAGCCAGGGTCTTCGACCTTGCGTGCAATAATGGCAGGGTCAGAGACTTCGGGCAACGGGTATTTTCCTTTATACACAGCTACATAGTGATCTATGATCGCCTGCGTGTCCTCCCGAGTTGCGTTAACAAAATCTACAACCCTGTTATCCTGCAGTTTAAGCTGCATCTGTCGTCCTTTCACACTTCAGAAAAGTGATCTCAGAAACGCCAGTATAACTGCAGATGCCGCCCAAGTCAATAGTCGCCGCCACTTCCGATGGTCTCAACAACCTGCTGATCAACCCTCATCCAAAATGACTCACTCTCACAGACTCATTATCAATAGAGCGCCTTAATTGAACTCATTCCGACAGGCCATGCAAACAAAGAATCTGTACACAGCTTTTCGGCGCGATTATCGCTTAATCCGGGTTTACTTGTTCTGAAATTTTCTGATGAGCCACAGTTGCTCAGATTTCTCGCCATGACACCCGAAAACTACGACCAGAAGTTCAGCTCTACCAGCGTTGACTAAGAATTTCGGCGGTGCTAGCCTGAAACCTGCAATTGTATAGAGATAGCACCTGCCGATTCTCAAGGAACCGACAGGAAGAGGCGATTGAGGTTCATTCAAGGAGTTAATCATGCGAAAGTTATTGCTGGTTTTGTGCTTTCTTTCTTTTTCCTGTCTGCTGCAGGCACAGGGTATCGACCCCGCTTATATCGAAACATTCGGGCGCGGCGTCATACTGGCCTCTAACAAAGGCTTTCCCGCTTACACCAAATATGACCCGGCTCAGATTAAGTTCAAAGATGGCAAAAGCTTTATCAAGCCTTCTGAGGGTATATCTCTCGACTTTCGTGTTATAACCCCGGCTGATGGCAATGTCGGAAGTCTTTTCACAAAACTAAGAACAGAACAACCAGAAAATGCCAAACACAGTGATGGCGAAAATCTTGTTTTCTGGGATTTCTGGGTCTCGCACGATTCCAGCGGCAAGCAGATGTTCAGCGCCGACAAGCCATGGCCAACCAGCACGAAAGATATCCCAAAATGGAACAAACAGGCATACACTTGGTTAGGTTATCCAGACGACCCGACAACTTCAGGAGCCACATGGGACCAGATCAGCTCAGAGTTTTCTGATTGGCTGCGAAACGCCAAACCGGGCTGGAAAATCTGGGTCAGCGTCTCTTACGGCTTCAAATACCAGTCGAATGCCGGCGCCGTCGAAAACAAGTGGAACCCCGATAAAAAGAAATTCGAACAGGTAGTATCTACCGGCGTTCTCGGCTTCGCCAAATCAGAACCAATAGTCGCCGGAACCATCGAAATTGAATAACAACCGATCTAGTGGTTTGTCAAAGTTGAATTTACGCTAAAAATAGTCATTGCGAGGAGCGTAGCGACGACCTGTCCGCCGTAGCCTCGGCGAAGGCGGAAGCAATCCCTCTGATGACAATGGGATTGCTTCGTCGGGCTGAAGCCCTTCTCGCAATGACGGCAAGATACAAACTCAATGTTGCCAAAGCGCTGGTCGCAGAAAATAAAATTATCCAGGGAGTAATCATGAAAAGATCGCTATTGAATTGTCTGTTTTGTTGCTTAGCATTTATGCTGGCGATTTCGCCGGCGCTGCTTGCAGAAGGCCTGCAGGCTGTGATCAAGACAACCGCCGGAAACACTATCACTGTAACCTCGATCGCACCTGACGGTCGCATCGAGTTTACACCAGAGGGCGGCAAAAAGGTTCAGATTCTGTTCAAAGATATTGCCAGCATCGAATCGAATTCAGAGACACGCGAATCTACTGTCACAACGCATGACGGCAAAGTTCAGAAAATGCTGCGCGCCAATATATTTGCCGGTTACAGTGCGTATCTTACTTTCACCGGAACCGACCAGAATGGCGAAGACGCCAACGGTACCATCACCGGCTCTGACATCGTTTCGATGGTATTCAGCAAAGCAGCGGCCGCGCCAGCCCAGCCAGAACCACAGACAACCGGCAGCGACGAAGCTGAACCGGCGAAGACTGCCGGCACTCCGGCGACTGACCCGACTGTCAGGCCCAAAACACCTTCCAAACGTCTGCCAACCAATAATCTTGACTACTGCTACGATCAGATTGCAGAATTCAACAAAAACATCGATGCGATTATCGATAAGTACAACAAACTCAAATCTGAAAACAAACTGTATGAGGCATGTAAAGCCAGAGGTGGCGTAGATTCCTTTTACCTGCTGGCCGCGCAGATCGAAGTTCAGTTTCAGTTCGGCAGCATAATAGAATACTATTACGGAGCCCTTCTCGATGGCTGGGAGACTACAGATCCCGACATAACACCGCTGCATGCGGGAATTGGCAATGCAATTAAAAAAGCTGCACAGGTAGAATACTGGACCTGTGCCGACCCGGCCGAAAAGCTTGGTGCTGCCAGACCCGAATTCTTCAAGAACTGGGATAAAATTCGCCTGGATGCCTTTGAAGCCATGGTTCTGACGACAAAGATGAACAACGCACAGCAGGGCCAGGAGCTGATGGAAACTGCCAAAAGCCGCGTGGCCAGTGCCGAGAAGTATTTCGCCGATGAGGGCGCTCAGCCGCACCCGGCATTGCTTCGCCTCAAAGCGGAAGTAGAGAGACTCGAAGGCGAATGCAAAGAAGGCTTTGCCGCGGCCGGCAACGCCAAAGATGCCGCTTACGCAGCCTGGGAAGCTCTGCGTGCTGAAAAGCAGAGACTCAACGATGTCATGTACAAGATCGAGAACGGCCGGATTCATCCCAACAACTTTGCAAGTTTTATCGAAGAACTCGAAAAGTTCGAGAAAACCGATTCAGCTGTGATGAAAGAAAAGGTCGAAATGCTCGGCAAAACCTGCAGCAACGATACTCAAAATCTTGAAGCTGCCATGGAGGCGCTTCTCGGTAAAAATCCGTCAGGCTGGGACTGGAGCGCTGAAGTCAAGTATTTCGAAAAAATCCTCAAGGCAATACCAGAACTGCGCAAAACCATTGGCGAAGATATTGCCGCCGACGCCAAACAGCAACTTGGCTTTATGAGCAGCTTTGCTGAAGCCATTCGTGCCCAGAAATTCGCTGAGCTGAAAGATTACGTTAAGCTCGGCCTGCGCTACGATCCTCACAATACCGATCTTATCGATCTCACCGGCAAGGTCGAAGAATCGGCTGCCGGCGATGCCGCAGCTATTGAGAAACAGATCGCCGAGCGCCAGTGGCCTGGCGACCATAAGGGCTTCTCCGGCCCCGGCACCCCGGCCGAACTCAATCAGGCCGCCCTCGATTACTTCAACTCAACCTGCAAACCCACCGAAAAAGCGCTCAAAGCCTGCATCGTCGAGTCCGACTGGTATTGCTTCAAGCGCAATATCTTCGGCCAGCCGATTCAGTGGGCGCTGACCTTCTGGGTGGCAGTCGATGTCGAAGGCGAAACCAATGATGATATAGTCTATGCCTGGAGCATCTCGTTTCTGACCGAAGAAAACGTCGGAGTTGAAAAGGCTCCTCCGTTCAAATGGGCTGCCTTCAACTTCAAACAGAAAATGAAACGCGCCAACGTACCCGGCCTCAAATAATCTCTCACGCCAGCAAAGAGGGCAGCTTCACACTGAAGCCTGCCCTCTTTTTTACTGACAAAGCCGTGAAGTCTTAACAAAAAATTGCAGTGAGAGATGAAGTCGTTTATAATTGCCGCAATTTACACAGTTGTGCGCGGGAGGCCAGTATGAATCAGGAGAGTCAGGTTGTCGACGACGGCATCATTGCAGAAGGAGTAAAACTGCCGCTTGGCAAAGCGCTCATACTTGGTCTGCAGCACGCGTTCACCATGTTCGGCGCGACAGTACTGGTGCCGCTGATCACTGGTCTTGACGTCTCGGTAGCACTGTTCATGGCCGGTGTTGGCACACTGGTTTTTCATCTGATCACCGGCGGTCGAGTGCCGGTTTTTCTCGGCTCATCCTTCGCCTTTATCGCACCGCTGGCGGCTGTAACCGGCGCTTTCGGCAGCGAGGCCTTCAAACCCGAAATGATGCCTTATGCTCTTGGCGGCTGCTTCGTCGCCGGCTTGACCTATCTGGTTCTCGCAGCCCTGGTCTATGCTTACGGCTATCAGAAAGTCGTGTCTTTCTTTCCGCCGGTCGTGACCGGCCCGATCATCATGGTCATCGGCCTGAAGCTGGCGCCAGTTGCCATCAACATGGCCAGCACCGGCTGGCTGCTTGCTGTAATCAGTTTCACTATCGTGACCTGCGTCAGCATTTTCGCCCGCGGCTTTCTCAAGGTATTGCCGGTTCTCTGCGGCCTTATTGGCGGTTATCTGGCAGCAATTTTGATGGGCAAAGTTGATTTCAGCCATATAATCAGCAGCGGCTGGATGGCCTGCCCGGGCTTTATCATGGCAAAATTCGACCCGCAGATCATCATGCTGGTTGCGCCCGTTGCCATTGCAACAATGGTCGAACACATCGGCGACGTGCTTGCCATAAGCGAAACGGTAAAGAAGCGCTTTATCGAAGAACCTGGCCTGCACCGCACCCTGATCGGCGATGGCATCGCCACCGCCCTTTCGTCACTTTTCGGCGGCCCGCCCAATACCACCTATTCAGAAAACACCGGAGTTATCGCACTGACCAAAGTACACAACCCGCTGGTCATGAGAATAGCGGCGCTCTTTGCCATTCTCATGGGCATAGTTCCGAAGCTTGGCTGTATAATTTCTACCATTCCATCAGCAGTTGTCGGCGGCATTTCGATCATACTCTTCGGCATGATCGCAGCTATCGGCGCGCGCAGCCTGATCGAAAACCACATCGATCTCAGTCAGTCACGCAATCTGATCATAGTAGCAGTAATTCTCGTGCTCGGCCTCGGCGGCGCCGCAGTGCCCGTCGAAATCAGTTCGATCAGCTTCAAAGTCGAAGGCATGGCACTGGCCGCCATAATCGGCATAATCCTCAACAAGCTCCTGCCCGAAACCACCGGCAATCAGTAGACTGACGGCGTCAATCCCAGTCCGGCACCGAATATTGAATGTTCGGGCAGCTGCCAAACGCCTTCAAAACGCCTTTTTCAGCCAGGCCGGCCAGAACCTGCAAAAGCACCTTCTGCAAGGGCTTTGCGGCCTTTGCTTCGAATTCGTCGAGCTGCAGAAAATGCTTCTGATACTTTATGAAGATATTAAGCGCAGCACGCTCATCTTTGCTCAGGCTGCTCATTTTCACTTTCAATCGCTGATTGAATCTGCTTTTGAACTCTTTCTGCTTATTCATGAAAAAGGGCAACTGCTCGTTCAACTTTTCTTCAGATATCTCTGTATAAACGTCTTCGTCAGATTCGTTGCCAGGCTCGTTATCGACGTATCGGTGACGCATGTAAACAGTTCGACACTTTGGGCAGCGAATTATCGAAAAGCGAAAGCCCTCGTCATACAAAACCTTGAACTTCTTTAATTCCACCGGCGGCACCTGGTCGCGATGGTAAGCAACCGTATAGTAACTGCCGGTTTTTTTGCAGAATTCACATTTTGAGGAAGCTGGCGAAACTGATTTAGACTGCCTTTTCTTGCTTACTGCCATGGCATTACCTCTGCAATGACCTTAAAATTTTCTGATATACCGCTAATTCGGTTTCGTCTGACTGGCCATAAGATCTGTTGATGTCGTAAAGTAACTGCAATGCATCTGTATCTGTCTTATAATTCGAAACAACCGGCGGCGATACGCCCTCGATGTAATCTTCGAATACATACCCGTCGCCACGACGCGAAAAGATGGCGTAGCCTTCCTTGTTCGAACGACAATGATGCATTCCGGCCCTGAGGCTGTCGATAATGGCTGTTCTGATCTTGTCGATACCAGCCTTGTCGGCTCGTTTATAATATTCAACAAGGGCTTGAGGATCTATATGACAGGCTGTTTTGAGGAAAGCCTTACTCAAAGCAATGTCCAGTGCCTTTTGCCCTGAGGCATCCCTGAGCTCTTTATCAGCGCCATGATCTACCAGAGCCTTAACCACGAACTCTTTATCGCATCGCGCCGCCAGAAGCAGCGCAGTATCTCCGTCGCCATTGACAGCGTTACAATCAGCGCCGCGCTCGAGCAGACAGAGTGTCGTTCTTTCATCACCGGCCAGCTTGAATCTTGCATTTACATGCAGCGGCGTGTCGCCCATATCATTGCGCAGATTTACGTCGCCGCCGGCTTCAATAAGCAATTGCACTGTTTCTGGGTCTACTGTAGTTCTGGCAACCAGATGCAGGGCCGAATTCTGTTCTTTGTTAACCGCCTTCGCCGAGGCGCCATATTCAAGCAACAGCGCGACACCTTCGCGAACCGGGTTGCCGGCACAATACTTAAGAAGAGCTGTGTTGCCATCTGAGTCGCAATCATTGGCTCTGGCGCCATAAGACAGCATCAGCCGCAGGTCTTCAAGCTGTGAATAACCGACCTTGTTTAACCAGACCGTTGAGACGGTTTTGTCCTTATAATGGATGACCTCGTTGATGTCAGCCCCATGTTCGAGAAAAAACCGCATCACATCGCGGTCATAAATGTGCGTCGCCCACCTCAGGGCAGCGAAACCCATGTTATCATGGGCTTTAATGTCTGCCCCATTTTCTACCAGTTCTTTGAGTTTGGCCAGATCAGGCTTTTCTGTAAGACACTTACAAGCTGCAAGAAACTGTAGATTCAGTTTGCCTTGGTTTGTTTTGCCCTTCTTCATTTCATCAGCAGACATAGTTGCCACTTCTCCTTCAGCCGCGATCAGAGGCTTCTGGCGACAAATCGGACAGAATCTGCCGGTCTTCGCCGAGATGGTTGTCTGAGCAGGCAAATATGATTATCAAGGGTTCACTGCCACTGCGCACCAGCTGATGCGCGAAACCTTCCGGCACACTGAACACGTCGCCGACCTTTACCGACAGCGAGTCACAGCGGATGGC